>Ga0080007_1066576_pt1 | contig 24478 bp, 28 predicted proteins | sample OctOCTMetagenome_FD_69210 | JGI IMG/M metagenome (GOLD analysis project Ga0080007, IMG submission 69210) | Hot spring and microbial mat streamer communities from Octopus Spring Streamers, Yellowstone National Park, USA - OCT_B (SPADES... | ecosystem: Environmental > Aquatic > Thermal springs >...
CCTTTATGTTCCTGACAACAAGACTTTCAAAATGAAATCTTGACTCTCTCCTCCTATATGTAATATCACTTGTAAGTCTTATAAGATATGTCTTCACAACTTTACTTTTTCATTTTAAAGAGAAACATCATAGAGCTAATATATTACAGATTTTTTTGATTTCTCAGTGAAACATCAAAAAAACCTTGAATATAAAGCTTCCATTCTTATACCTTTATTTCTTTTGAAATCATATTTGCTATAACGAGAATATTGGCAAAGTTTTCAAAATCTTCAATTTGCTCAAAACGAGGTAAAATTTCTCTTTCAAAATAATCTTTTAACCTTTGATTTCCTCCTTCTTTTCTCATAAATATCCTTTTTAGCTCATTTTTCAAAATCTCTTTTAAATTTGATAAGTTCTGATTCTTATCTTTGTCATATAACTCTTCAACTACCTCAAGATATTGATAGGGAAATCTACTTGAAATCTCGTTATTTTTAAACTTGCAAATCAAATCTTCAATAAAGCCTATTAAATCCCACTTTCCTCCACATTCTCTCTCCCCTCCACTATGAGTTAAAAACACAAGACAAAATCCATTTTTACCATAAACATTTTTTGCTCTTTTTTCTGCTTCATTTACTTTCTTTAAAGCTAAATAAAGCGGATATTTATGATGAACAATTAAAATTCCTGCGCTCATGGAAGCTTTTTGACTTAAAATTTCCTTAAATTTCTTCTGCAATTCATAAGCACACCCCAAAACTTCTTCTATTGGTAAAAATGCCAAAATATCATCTCCCCCCGCATAAACAAGCTTCCCATAATGGTCATCTTCTACAATCTTTCTAACTTCTTCAAGAGCAAATTGAGATAACTTTCTTGAAAAAGCTTGGTGAATTGATGGAGAAGTCGGATGCCTTGAACACAAAATTTTTTGAAGTTCATTTCCATCTCTTTCCCCTGAAAATCGTATTAGAGCATCTATTACTTTTCCGTGAATTATATCTTTTATTTTGGGATTAAACTCTCCTTTCAACCATTTTCCGATGTTATCTCCATCCATTTGTAAAATGGCATAGTATCCTGAAGGATTGATTTGATCCAAAAGTTTTAAAATATTCTGAAAGTCTTGGCTACTAACACTAACTCCATATTCCTTCTTAAAATAGTCTTCCCTATATGTTTCCTTCTTCATAAGAAATTCTCCATCAATATTATAAAGAGGGTCATTTTTTAATTTTGGAACAGAAATAGAGGAAGGAAGATTTAATTTTTGCCTAAGTTTATTGAACTCTTGTTGAAATTTGGTTTTTACACTGTTGTCTAACCTCCTCTTTTCTCCAATGCTTGCCATTTCAGAAGTTGATGGGAATTTTATTTCATCAGATAAACCAAGTTCCTCTTTTATGATTTTCGGAAATAATCTTTTTGTAAGACAAACTCCACAAAGTCTCTCACCTTCTTTTAAAGAAACTTTACTTGATTTTGATAAATTTTCCCATATTTTATCGTTTTTTGCTTTCTTAGTTTTATCTCCCCAATCGTGAGTATTATCAACAAACCACAAAACCTGAAATTCACCGCAAAGATTACATTTTTCTCCTGGCTGTTCAATCTGTCTAAAATCTTTTACACTTTTTCTTGATCCAAGAAGCTTTTCAGTGAGTTCTAAAATTAATGAATAAGCACTTCCAACATTAGCAGGCTTATAATAAGGATGATTAACTACCTGCTCAATTGTTTTATATAAATCATTCTTTCTGAATAAAATCTCATAATCTTCAAGTGCGGGGAGAACATATTTTTTCTTATATTCCTCACAAGCTTTTTCATAGTCTTTTTCATTTTGAAAATCCTTTCTTGAAGGTTGTTTAGGAATTGGATTCCTACTCCACGGTATTATAACCCAATAAACTTGAAAGTACGAACAGAGATGATTTTTTATATTGCTTTGTAGATCTGGATTTTGGGAAAAGTTTTTTATTTCTTCATATACTTTTTGAGCAAAATCTTTTAATTTATTTACAAATGAATTTTGGCATTCTTCTGCCCATTTTTTCCCATTATCCTTATAAGGGATAACTGCTAAAAATCTATTTGGTAAATTGGCAATTGTGAGTTTCTGTTCTAAATCCTTTGCCTTATGCTTTTGTTGTGCAAAATTCTGCCACTTTTCAAGCCATTCCTTAAATTTTGGTTCATCAAAATTGGCAAAAGACGAATTTCTGAAAATTACAAAGTAAAGCCACCTATCAAAAAGAGGTTGTCCGAGTAGATTTGGAAATATAATAACATCAGGTCCAAATTTTTCAACCAAAGGTTTCATACTTTCCCAAATCAAATAAGAAAGCATGTAGCTTGCTGACCATAAATCAGATGTTTTTCTTGCTTTTGAAATAAAACTTTGAACAGGTCCAATTGTAAAAAGCAAAAATGCAGGATTTGGTAAAGCTGAAACAATAGCTGATGTTTGAACCAGATGGTCATAAATAGAATGGTTTGGTGCCCTTGAATCAGCAGGATGCTTATTTATTTCGGGAAAAATTTCAGGGTAAAATCGCCACAAAAATAAAAAGATAAACTTTGCTCTTTCTTCCTCATTTGAAAAACTTAATTTTCCTAATTTATCAAATAAGTTCAGAACTTTGTTTTCATCAGGAGCTTGAATTTTTTCTTTCCTTTCAGAGAAAATATCTATAAATTCGCATTCGTCATAATTTACTTGCGATTCGGTTTCAAATTGCTTTTCTTTGCTTTGATCTTGAAATTGAGGTTTTACTATTATTCTACTTTGAGCTGACGCGAGTTGGTCAGCAAGACTTACATTATCATCTTCTAAGATGTCGTTTGGGAAAATTTTTTCAAAAAGCTTTTTAGCTTCACTTTTGTGAGTCACAATAGATTTTATCTTATATGGCGGATCATGAAGTAGAGCTTTCAATTTAAGCTTCCAGTCCATATTGGCACCTCCTTTCAAATCTGCTGCAAATCTTGAATAATTAATTGCTTAATTTTCTCTACGCTTTGAGCACGGATTTTTATATATATCTCATCTTTTTTCTTTCCATTGCAAATATCTTTTTTCAACTCAATGGAATTATATTCAAAACCTGCATGAGCAAAAAAATTTCTTTTATCAATTTCGTCACGAAAACTACCAAACTTGATTTTTGCGTAAATTTGATATTCTTCACTCAACTTATATTTTAACTCCGAAACTTCTTTTATCTCAACATCAATTCTATTGCATTCTATGGCAAGTTTTCCAAAAACTTTACCTTTCAGCTCCTCAATCTCAGATAAAGGAATTTCATAGGATTTTCTAAATCTAAGCTTCTCTAATACAGAACTGATAAGATAGGCTTTTGAAAAGTTTACAAAACTTTCACGAAATTCAAGCTTTCTTAAAATTTGCACTTTTTCTCCTCTATTATCAATCTGAATATTTTTTTCAAATTCATCTGAAATCTTTTCAATTTTTGTTCTGAGATCTTTTGGATCTGGAATATAACTTAATAGAGCAACTGGTAAAGCAAAGTAAAATGAACCAAGAAATAACAAAATTTCATCTCTGTATTCAGAATACTTTTTAATATTTCCAAAAATTTCTTTGAAAAAATCATTGATTTCTTTTCCTACCTTTTCCTTTTCCTTATCATCTTCAAGTTCATTATAAGGCTCTATTGGTCTTTTATCATCTTTATACACGGAGATCTTTGGCAGAATCTTGGTTTCCTCAATAATATTTATATTCAGCAAATCTGCACCTTCTCTAACAAATGGATCTGAGTTTAAAACCTTTAAATTTACACTATAAAAATAAGACAAGATTTCAAGAATTTCTCTTAAAGCTCTGTAAGTCAATATTGTTATCCAATTTATTCCATGAGTTGCATCAAAAACCACTTCAATTTCACGATTTATTTCCAATTCAGCAAATAAAAAAGAAAACTCTTTAAAAACATCATAATAAAAATCTTTTGCATTTCCTAAAAACTTTGTTTTAATAAATTCACCAAATCCGTAAGAGATTATGACTTTATCTGGGACAAAACCCAACTCTTTTTGGCAGAAATCAGAAACTTTCCGTTGAATTTCAGTCTTTATGTATGAATAATTACTCAGCCAATTATGTGAATAATTATCAATACCATTTTTCAATAAAGTATCAGCTAATGTATCAAGGACAACAATAACTATTTTGTCAGGTTTTTCAATTTCTTTTATAAGAGCTAACGGATCTTTTGATTTTTTTGTCTTTCCTGAGTAGGTATATTTTACCCCTCTCCATTCAAATGGATTACCCCAAGGAGCAATCAAAAGTTTCATGGCAAATCTAACTATCAAAAATTCCATAACCAAGTCTAGTTTTTGCCCCAACTCCAAATTCTTTTAAGGCTTTTTCAACCCAACCTCTAACAATTCCAGACAATTCAGAAAAATTATCCAACCAATTCTTTACAATTTTCTTTGCTTTCTCAGGAAAACCGTCATTTTCTGAAATCTCCCTTGCTCTGAACTTATCAAATAAAACATTGAAGCAAAAAGTAATGCCTCTTTTAACAGTTAAGAATATAATTGGATTTGGATTTTCCCAATCTCCCGGAACTTGATTTTTAGTATAATATCCTTGATAATGAGGTGTCATAACATCAAGCTCAAAAATTTGTTCGTTATTCTGAATTTCAGGAAAGGCGTCAAGAAAAACTAAAAGCCCCTTGAAATTTTGAGCTCCAAATAAGAGTTTATGTTTTAAAATATCTTCACTATCAGAACCTGAAAGTTCATCATCGTAAAGTTGTTTTTGAAGTTTTTCTATGTCTTTATCTGATTTTTTATTTTGGTTTTCAGCAATTTCCCAAAAACTAACCATTCTGACTACACCTTTTAAAGCACTTGCAGGAATATAAGGAATTCCAAAAATGTGATGTAAAGTCAGAGAAGTTTCAAGGACATGCCCTGCTCCAAGACCCACAGCAAGACGAGAAGAGGTTTTGAGTTTTAAGCATTTTTCTCTTTCATTTTTAAATATATTTTCATATCCACACTTTTCTAAATTCTCTACTTGATTTTGTATCCTTTTCTTGAAATTTTCAATAACCTTTGGGACTTTGTTTATAGAGTTTAAAAAGTCTCTTTTATTTTTGGTGTTTATTACAATATCTGGTTTTATAAGCTTTTGCAAAGCAAGTGAAATGTTATCGTATTTTGAGTTATCTAATTTATGTTGGTTGCCAAGATAGAGGTAATTTATTAGATCATTCCACTTTTTCATAAATAATCCTCCTTACTTTACCCTACAATCTTAAATCTTTTTTGGCTCTACGATCATTAGAATTTGAGAACTTCATATCTCTACCTCACTTTTTATATCTAAAAATTTTTGGGTTAATTTTTCTTCTAATATGCTCTCAAAAAATTCAAGCCACCTCAAAATATATTCAAAGTCAATCTCTTTATTTTTCAAAATTATCTTTCTCACATCTTCTAAATCTCTTTCTCTCCCAGCAACGATCTTATGAATTATGACATCTTCAACCGATGCAAAATTCACCTCTACTTTATCAATCTTAATCTTTTTAACTCTTTTAATTGCAGTTCTTTCATATTCACTGAAAGAAAAAATAAAATCAACTCTAAAACCTGTCTTTTCATCTAAAACTGGAAGAACAAATGTCTCTTTAACAAATTTCTCAGGTTCGGAAACAAGCAACTTTAATTTTAGTTTTCTTACAATTTCAAGAATCTTTTCTAATCCATCAACATTTATTCCAAGAGTTATATCTATATCTTTTGTAAGTCTTGGTTCTCCATAAATTAAAACAGCCTGTCCTCCAATAATCATATATTCAATGCCTTCTTTTGATAATGACTTTGCTATTTTCTTTAAAAGTTCTTTTGCTTCCACTTTTTTCTAATTCCATTTACAGCAAAAGCATATTTTATATCATACTCTATATCTTCAAGAGGATCAAATTGAAATTTGTTCAAGGATTTAGCGAGCTTATATAACTCATCAAAAATTTTGAAATTCTTTTTATAATCAACTTTTTCCTTTTTCAAAAGATCTCTTTCAAAACTCTCCCAAACTTTTTTATTTTTTATCATTATTTTTTATCATTATTCTATTTCAACCTCAACTATTCTTTTTAACCAATTAGCAATTGCGAGAACCTCAATCGTTGCAAGACGAAGTGTTTGAAAGTCAGTATTTACAAGTTCATCAAGAGCATCATTTCTAACAATTTTTCTTTCCTTCAACCATTGATTAACCACATTATAAACAGTTTTTCTTTCTTCTTTTGACTTATAAAAAGCAAGCGTAGGAATAAGTCCATTACTAACAACAAAAGAAGGAAGCTTTTTAGCATTAGCTTCAAATTTTTCAATTTTATCTTTATCGTTTGTTCTTTTTATTTTCCTGACCTCCTCAATACAAAAATATGCCCTTTCCTGTTCAAGTGTTTTTCTCATGTTTGCCCTCCATTAAAAACTTTAACCCTTACATAACCTTTTCCCGTTGTCTCATCTCCTCCGAGTTGAAGAAGGGAATTATCAGAAAGTAAAGAATTTATTTCTGAAAATACTTTTTGAGCATCCATATTGGAACCTGGCTTAAATGAATCTTTGAAAAATAAAATTGAATAAAAAACACTTTCAGAAGGAATTAACTCCTCTGAAAATAAAGCCCCTTCTTTAACAGTTCCTTTTGTCTGGTCTATCCTTATTCTTGTTCTTATTTCAACTGCATAATTCACAAAATCTTTGAAAACATTATCGGAGACAATAGCAAGATGATTTCCAAGATCTTTAGTTAAATCATTTTGATGGACAAAATTTTTTAAGAAACCAGCCAATTCTTTAACTTCATTTTTAACTTCGGCTTCAAAAACAAACTCTTCAAGAGCTACTTTATCTTGCCCTTGAATTTTTAAATTATCACTTGCAATAAACACTTTATCATCAGGAACATCAAGAATTTTGATATCTTGATCGTTATATTTAAAATTTATTCCTACTGCATTCAAATCTTCCTTAAACCTCTTTAAAACAAAGGGACAGGTAATCCACGCAAAAACTCCTTTTACTGAGCGAACAGGATAAAGTAAAATTTTAGCATCAGTTATACTTATACAACTTGCGAAATCTGAGCTACCATCTTCTGGACCAAAAATTGTCTCAACCTTATTTTTATCATTCCACACTCTTGAAGCTAAATCTCTTATTACTCCTTTTATTCCGCTTGACCAAAGAACTGGGAAAGAAGTATGTCTTTCTCTTTGAATAGGTAAATCTACATATGAGACGCTTTGCCCCGAACCCATATGTATAGGAGTTTCTGCATAGAATGTCAAAACTGCACTTTTCTTATACATTTTTATGCCCTCCCTCCTTTTTAATTAAAACTAAATTAGTTCCTATAAATTCTTGTTTGCCTTTCGGCTCATTAAAATAATAATCATTTTGACTTTGATTTTTACAAAGAAAACTTGGATTATTTATTGTTGCATCAATTTGACTTTCAAGCCAGAGAACCGTTCCGGGAGCAAAAGCCCTTTTTGTCTTTCTTCCCATCTTTGCAGAATTTATTCCAATAATCTCATAACTCCCAAAACAAGCAGAATATATTTCAAAACCATTTATTTGAGGAAGCTTTTCCCCATCAAAAACTCCATAAGTCAAAAACAAAACTAAAATTTTATCTTCCTTCTTTAATTCAATTTTCTCTGGAAATTTTAGCTCATTTCTAATCCATTCCTTAAAATCATTCTTTTGGACTTCATAACTTACATTTTTCATTTCACCTCCAAGCTTTAAAACTTTTGGTTCATTACTGAAAAATTCAAAAATTTCTTTTTCATCATCTAAACCACACTTTTTAAGTTCCCTATTAGAGAAATCAAATTCTACCCAAAACACAAATTTTATATCTTCTTTTAATCTCAAAAACTCAATTCTATAAAGCGCATCCTCTCTACCACCAACTGAATAAAGAGAAGGCTCTACCTTAATTCCAATTCTTGGCTCATTCTCAAAAATATCCTTGTGCTGCAAGATATCTTCTTTTTTAATTTCTTGATTATCTAACCATTTTTTAAGACCATCAGTAGAAATAAATCCTTCAAATTGCTCAACTTCTTCATCTCCCAAATAAACTGGAAGATTTTTGATTCCATTAGGTTTATTCGTATTATCAGATTTGAAAAGGTTTAATTTGCTCTCATCAATAGGTTTTACAGTGAAAAATTTATCTTTCTCTTTTTTCTTTTTTTCTCCATATATATTTTGAGGTTTTGGAAAGTAGATTTTATCTTCTTTTGAGATGAACGGACCATAAACAGATTTTAAAATTCCTGAGATATCTATGTTTTTAAATTGATAGATTTTTGAGCATATAGCACTTGCAAAAGTATTGGGATGAGGAGGGAAAGCAGAAGCAACAACATCTCCTCTATTGAAAGGTCTTCCCGAACCAAAGAACAAAACATCATAAGGCTTTAGAGTAAATCTAATCATGGGTAAATTCTATTTTTTTTATCAGATTATGCCTTTGAAGAGAATCTATAAAACCATCAAGGGCTTGCCATATATTTTCTTCTGGAAGATTTATATTCACATTTGAAAAAACAAGCCTTGAATTATTAGGTATAAATGTAGATTTCATAACTATAAAAAGTCCTTCATAACCACTTTCACTCTGAATGATTTTTATCATAAGAGGGGATGCTCTTCTTAAAGTATCGTCTCTTAATTTAAGATGAACCATGTCTCCTTTTTCTAAACTTGAAAAATAAAAATTTAAAGGAATACCAAAAATTGCTCTTTCAAAAGTTGGATTATTCACTCGTATTCCTTGTAATATCTTTTTAGCATTATCATAATCGGGCATTCTATAACTTCTATAAGCCATTAGTAAAAACCCCATAAAATCAAGTAGATCTTTCCAATTATTTACATTATTTCCTCCCCAAGAATTTTTAAGATATTTTCCTTGTCTTCCTTTCTGAACCTCATTTTTCCATTTTTCCCAATTACTAAACTTATCTTTTTGAATTTGATAAATCTCAAAATTTTCAAATAAATAGGGAATGCCGTTTCTTCTCTGCCAAAAATTCAAATTTTTTATGTAATACAATTGATTTTTTAGCCATTTATCAATAGAATTTTGAGGTTTGAATTGAAGATTAAAGTTATTTGGAAATTGTCCTTGAATATTTTCAATTTTTATTGAGCCGAAACCTCTTCTGCTTCTGCTTCCAAAATTTCCTAAATTAAAAGCAAGCCATAAAGCACAAAAGAATTTTTTAATATCTTCTTCATTAGCTTTTGGATGAAAAGAGATTTTTATTTCAAATGTTTGATTTTCTTTTATATATTCTCTTCTTGGTCTGTCTTGGTTTTCATTAAATCTTTGATCAAGTGAAAATCCTATATAGTTTATGCCTCTATCTTGTCTAACCTTTCCTTTATTGTCAAACTCCTTTGAAAATTTATCTTTTTGAAGTTTATCAAAATCTTTTATAAAAATCCTCACCAATCCCTGATTTGACTTTTCACCAGCCCATCCAAAAAGCCTCTTTTCATCTTCAATAGAGCCACCGACAACTCTAAACCACCATCTGAAAAGTCCGTTTATAGATTGAGTTCTTAACTCTGCTTGCTGATTTGCTCCACCCATAAAAAGAGGAGTTATCACCTTGCAAACTACATTAAAAGTCTTCATCAATTAACCCCTCCACAAATAAAAATTAACAATAGAAAACAAAAGAATTGTTCCCAAATTCATTTCACCAACTCAACAACTTCCCTCGTCCTTACTCCTCATTGGTAAATTGCGAAATTATCTTTCACAATTATCTTTTATTATTTAAATGAAATTTCATGTGGGAAAAACCTTCTCATTCTTTACAATCTGAAGAGAATATTCAATAGCAGCAAGTATATCCTCCTTTGAAAGTTGAGGATAATTTTTGAGTATTTCCTGAATATCCCACCCATTTACAAGAAGTTCAAGAATAAATTCAACAGATATTCTTGTCCCCTTAATTACAGGCTTACCCCCCAGAATATCTTGACTAATCTCTATTCTATCCTTATATCTCATTTTCTTCTAAAATAATATAACAAATCTTTCTAATTTTCACCAGATTTTCACCTTTCAACTCCTCATTGGTAAATTGCGAACTTGTCTAATTCAGACGACTTTTTAGTCTGCAAAACAATGTTTCAACTCATGATCGGTAAATTGCGAACTAAAATTTTCAGATATATAATCTCTTCTTGTATATCTTGGTCAAATCTACAATCATATGAATAAACAATTCTGACTATTTTATTCAAATTATTTCTTATTTTCTCTTCTGGTACTTCGCACAATACTTTGTAGTTTTCAATGAAAACATATTTTATGTTTTCGTAGGCTGTGTAGTTTTTTATTACCTCGTAACTTTCAAATATAGGCTTCATATCAGGATTAAGTCGCTCTAATAACTATATCGATTTTCCGAATTTCTCATAGAAATCTTTTATCGGTATTCTTACTAAAGCTTCTGGTTTTTCTGAGTAATTTTCTAAGTTCCTGTTTTTTATCAAGCTTACGAACTCTTATTATATAGGATTGATTTTGGATATTTAAAATTGATGGTCCATAGGAAAATAAGTCATTTTTGTAATCTATTGTTCAAGATGATTATTTTCCAAATGTTTTGATTCAAAAAATTAAATAAATTTGAGTTTTTGACATACCCTTGATATAGAGTGAAATGGTTTTTGAGGAGCTGATCTGAAAAGCCTGATGCTCCGAGAAGATGGTCAAAGTTTTTTACTTAATAAACCGCCGTTTTTTTTTCACCTCCTTTTTTGCAAGATCCTTATGAATATTGATAGAAAGATTATTTTTCAGAAAAAGCAAAATGTTTTCAGATAATTTCAAATGGTTTAGTTTTTGGTAGTTTTCGTATTCATCTTTTCCAGTCTATTTTTCTCCGAATATTTCTGATATAGCTTTGGCTCTGTAATCAAATATCTCATCTAATCTCTTTTTTACGAACAATGAGTTCATGATTTGCCCTACAATACCAAGGGGAATTATGTAATGGACTTTATCTATAATTTTTATTTTCCCTTCGTCTACCTGTTCAAATAGATGTAAGTGGTGCCAGAACTTGTATGGTCCAAACCTTTGTTCGTCTATGAAGTATTTATATTTTTCAACTGCTGTAATTTCTGTCACCCAGTGAACAGGTATACCGCCAATAGGTGTGACTTTGTATTCAATTATTAAACCAGTAAAGATTTCGTCTGGTAGATCTTCCGTCAATATTTTAAAATTCATATAAGGGGGTGTTATTTTGCTCAAATTACGAGGGTCGGAGAAGAACTTCCATATATCTTTGATGTTACCTTTTACGATTTGTTCTCTATATAGCTTATAAACTTTCATAGTGATTTACCTCCTTTTTTGTCATAAAAATATTCTCTTAGGTAATATGATTAGTCCGTAATTTACCCCCTGGTGATTTTACTGTAATTTTGCGGTGCTATAAATGGGCTTTTCTTATAGCTTCAAGATATGAATTTTTGATTTTTTGTAAATCTAAATCTTCTGTGAATGTAAATTTCGTGAATAAGAAGATAGATCAAGCCATATAAGGCTACTTCAAGACCTATCCAGGATATTAAATTGTAGTTTTTTGAAGCTCCGAGAATCATTAGGGTATCTCCTGGGATTGCGAAGATGATAAAAAAGCATCGTTTTTTTAGAAGAAGCCTTTTTTGTGTTTTTGTAGTGGTCTTTACCTAATTTCCAAAGTATTTCGTGCATAAAATACTTATGAGTAAGATAAGCCACAAACTCCATCAAAAAAGCGAGTAAAGTAGCAAGTATTTTCAAAGCAACATTTTAATTTCAAAATTCAAGATAAATTATAATTTATAATTATTTGTGTTCAAATGTCTGAAAAATTTGAAATAAGACCGCGGATTGTTTTGAGCAGGTGTTTGAATATAGCTTATGTGAGGTATAACGGCGGAATTATAGAGAATGATTTCACTAGAAGGCTAATGAAGTATGTTGATTATATTTCTGTTTGTCCGGAGGTAGATATTGGTATGTCTGTACCGAGACCTCCGGTAGTCTTATATAAAAAAGGTGATAGTATAAGGATGATTGAGCCTTCTAGTATGAGGGATTATACTGATGATATTTTGAGTTTTGCAGATAGATTTTTAGCTTCTGTTGGTGAGGTGGATGGCTTTGTGCTTAAATCAAAGTCTCCAAGCTGCGGAGTTAAAGATGCTAAGCTATATCAAGAAAATTTGATAGGATTGATAAATGCAAAAAGTAATGGTTTGTTTGCTCAGAAAGTTATTGAAAGGTTTCCATATTTGCCGGTGGAAAGCGAGGGGAGGCTTAATGATTATTGGATAAGGAGAGATTTTCTCACAAAGATTTTTTCTTTTGCAAGGTTAAGGTATTTGAAATCTAATTGTAAAGATATAAATGATCTTATAAGATTTCATCAGCAACACAAGTATTTGTTGTTGTTGTATGATCCTAATTCATTAAAGCGGATGGGGAACATGGTTGGGAATTGGAAAAAATATGGATTAGAAATAACACTTAAAGTGTATGTTGAGATGTTCTACAAAGCCTTTTCAAGAAGGTCTAATATAAAAAAGCATGTGAATGTAATTCAACACATTTTAGGTCATTTTTCTAAAAAGGTTAAGCAATCAGAAAAAAAGCATCTGCAGGTTATGCTCGAAAAATTCATGAATAATTCGTTGCATCTTGATGTTTTGCTTGAATACATAAGAGGTTTCATTTATAGGTTTGATGATGAGTATCTTGCAAGTCAATTTTATCTAAATCCTTTTCCAGAGGAGCTGATTTTATAAACCAAGCAAGAATATAGTGATATTTTGAGAACTTAAAGTCTTCTCAAAAATAATATTTCAGAAAGTTTTTCAAGATATGAAAAACTTCTGGTAGAATTCATGGAATTATTTTAATTTAAGATTTTCCAAATCTTTGATTCAAGGTTAATTCGTTCTAAAACAGTGTTATCAGTGCTGTTTAAAATATAAAATTCTTTCTATAAATTATAATATGAGGGAAAGAGAGAGTTTAAAGTTTGATGTTTTAGATTTAACATTTATAAATAATAAACATGGGAAACAAATGATGGGTAAAGAGTCAAGAGTGAAAGACTTAAAGTACTTCCAAATTTTCACCTTCTCACACAATTATTTTAGAATAAATTACTATACAAAAGGAGATAATCAATGGAACCAGAATTCACAGGAAGAGTAAAAGCTTTAAACGACAGACAGCTTAATCAATCGGGTAAATACATAGTATATTGGATGTCTCACAGCCACAGAGCAAACTTTAATCACAGCCTTGAATATGCAATCAAACTATCAAACGACTACAAAAAACCATTATTAGTCTATTTTCCAATTACAGACAAATACAAATACTCAAATGCAAGATACTACAAATTTATGTTAGATGGTGTTTTAGAAGCAAAAAAGTCCATAGAAGAAAGAGGTATAAAATTTATCATAGAAAAATCAGATGATATCAAACAGAGAATCATAGAAATATCAAAAAATGCCAGTGTCTTAATCACAGATAAAGCTTACTTAAAGTATTATAGAAAACTTTATAGTGATATAGCAAAGAGATTAGATATACCATTCTACGAAGTAGAGTCTGATGTTTGTGTTCCTGTAGAGATCGTATCTCAAAAGCAAGAAGTTTATGCTTTCAATATAAGAAAAAAGATTTATGATTTATTAGGTTCATTTCTTCTTGAATTAAAGCCAAGAGAGCCAAAGATTAAATCCATCAATCTTGATTTTGGAATAGAAGAGATAACTTTCAACAACTCCTTAGAGATTTTAAACATTCTCAACATAGACAAAAGTGTTAGCTTGTCACCTTTTATAGGTGGTTATAGCCAAGCAAAGAGATACTTAAAAGAATTTATTGAAAAGAAGCTTCATAAATATAAAGAGTATAGGTCTCATCCGGAGCTTGACTATCAATCAAACCTAAGCCCTTATCTTCATTTTGGACAAATCTCGCCCATAGAAGTGGTCCTTGAAATCTTGTCAAAGTATAAAAAAGATGAAAATGTTGATAGCTTTTTTAACGAACTGATAGTTTGGAGAGAGCTTGCAAGGAACTTTTGCTACTATAATCCAAACTATAACCATTATGAAGGCATTCCGGACTGGGCTAAAAAAACATTAGAAGAGCACAAAAGCGACAAAAGAGAGTATGTTTATACATTAGAAGAGTTTGAAAATGCAAAAACGCACGATGAATACTGGAACGCTGCACAATTAGAGCTTTTAAAAACCGGAAAGATGCATAACTACATGCGAATGTATTGGTGTAAAAAAATTATAGAATGGACACAAGACCCAAAACATGCCTTTGATATTGCATGCTATCTAAATGACAAATACGAGCTTGACGGAAGAGACCCAAACGGTTATGCCGGCATATCATGGTGCTTTGGAACCCATGACAGACCATGGAAAGAAAGAAAAATCTTTGGAAAAATAAGATATATGAGCGCATCAGGTTTAGAAGCAAAGTTTGATATTAAAAAATATGTAGAAAAAGTAAAGAGTTTATAAAAAATAATGTTTAATCCTAAAAAAATGGTGTATAAAATGAAACCATATTGTGTTTAACTATTAAGAAACTTTTAAGAGGTAATGCATGAGTATTTTAGAAAAAATATCAAAACCAGTAGCTTTAATCACCGTTATGGAAAATATAATGCCCCGCTACAACTTTATCATTTTAGAAGAACGACCCTTTACTCATAGCTTATACGAAGTTATCTAATAGAAGAATCTATCCCTTCATTGGAGTGTGTAAAATATGATGAAAAATTAAACGCAAGAGGTAGTATAACTTACCTATCTATTTTGTAGGCGGCATAGTATTAAAAGAGGAATACATAGATTAAAAAAATTTAGGTAATTGCTCAAAATAATCCACCTAAAACATTTGTAAGCTATCTTTTCCGTCATGCCAAAAACATCGGTAAAAATAGTATAGAAGGATTTTGGAGTGCAAAGGAGAGGTTGCTTAAATTTCATGGAGTGAGTAGAGAAAATTTTGTTTATTATCTAAAAGAGTTTGAATTTAGATATAGTTATAATACTATAGGGATAATATTGAAGATAATTTGTATGTTTGTTTAGGTGGAATTAAATGAGCAATCACCTAATTATATGAATAATTTTAGAAATTCAGATTTTTTAATATCAGATATTAAAGATAAGGCAGCAAAAATAAGTGATTTTATATTTAAAGATAGCAATTATCCTTTAATTTTTAAAAATTTATATGAAGCGTCTTTTTATTATTTAAAAAAAGGAGGTAAAAAGATAAGGCCTTATTTAGTTATTAAATCAGCAGAGCTTTTTGGTTGTCATGAAAATTTTGCTCTTCCGACAGCTGCTGCAATAGAAATGATTCATAATTTTTCCTTAATTCACGACGATATAATGGATAATTCTGATTTTAGGCGTAATGTGCCTTCTGTTCATAAAAAATACGGTATAGATTATGCTGTATTAGCTGGAGATTTTTTATTGATTTATGCACTTGATTTTTTAGTTGAAAAAAATAAAAGCTTGAATATTTCTGATGAAAAAATATTAAAGATAAATAAAAAAATATTAGAAACTTTAAAAGAAATATGTGAAGGTCAGGCTTTAGACTCTGATTTTTCAAGAAATTTTGATTTACCATCAAAACAAGATTACTTTTTGATGATCAGCAAAAAAACAGGAGCCTTGTTTTCTACCTCTTGCTTTTTAGGAGGGTTAATTGCAGATGCTTCTTTAAAAGATTTAGAAAAATTGAGTAATTATGGTAAATATATAGGCATTTCTTTCCAAATAGTTGATGATATTTTAGGAATTTTTGGAGATAGTAAAATTACAGGAAAACCCGTTGGAAATGATATTATTGAAGGCAAAAAAACAATACCAATAATTTTAGGATGTGAGCTTTGTGATTTAAAACAAAGAGAAAAAATTCTTTCTATTATTAATTCTAAAAAAGCAAAAAAAGAAGATATAGATTTTATATTAAATACTTTTAAAGAAATAGATTTAGAAAATAAATTAAGAGATTTAGCTAAAGAATATATGGAACTTGCTATTAATGAAATTAAAGAAATTAACGGAGACGAAGATGTTAAAAAATATTTCATTGAATTAGCGTATTTTTTAATTAATAGAAATTTTTGATATTATTGCTAAAACTATCTTCATTATGAAATCACACACTGTCACTGCGTGTATCCCTATTCCCATTACCTTTTCCAACACCCTCAACACCGTCTCTACTACTTTCCTCTTTACTCTCTTTGATAGCCACTCTAACAAACCTTCTTTTCTCATGTTCCTTTTCTTGAGGTCTGAGCTCTATCCCCTCTTGTTTTAGTAGCTCTTCGTAAAATTTGCTATTATAAGCTTTATCCCCTATTATCTGAGATCCAGAAGGTAAGTTCAAAGGAAAAAAATATAGACCTTTTATATCGTGATCACTCGCTGGACTTATAGCACACTCCCTTATTATACCGTATTTATCACACAAAACATGTAACTTCACTCCATAAGCGTATTCTCTCTTTGATGCTATATATACCCTAAACTCCTCCCCTTGAAATTTTTTACACCTCGGTATCCTTATGTTCTCACAAGCTTTTATAATCTTTGAATCTATTATGAATGTCTTGTTTTTTCATTATATTCTTTACCTGTTTTTTGTTGTAAAAGTTCATCGAAAATTCTCAGGAAAGCGAAGAAAAGAGTAGAACCCCAGTTGCTTACTAAATCTCTCAACCTCCTTAAAAACCTTGAATAGGAGATTTTAGTGAAGAGATTTTGCTGTAAGACTCTGAAAGAGCTTTTTTAAAATTCCCACCGAAGAATAAAAAAGCTAATAAGATAGAAATTGTGATAATTTCTGAATTGGAGTCTTGAGCTCTTACATCATCCTTTAAACCAAGATTTTTTAAAACATCATCAACTATACAAAAAATCCCTATAATATTTATATCATCATCATTTTTTATTGTTTTTGTTTTTGTTTTCATTTTTAGTACCTCCTGGGGGAGAAAGATTAAAGGAAAAAAGAAGCTTTGATTTTTTCTTCTCCCCTCATCTTTAATTTTAAAATGTATTATTGATTGATTTTTTGATAACTAGCAACTTGGGTTATATGATAATTTGGGGGTATAAATATTTTTTCATATGCTGGCGGAGCGAGGTCAAGGACATATGTTGATTGGATATTGAGGAGATATTTGGGAGGTGATGAGGATATGAGGGAAATACTGATAAGGGTAGATAGAGAAGCGTTAGCAGATGTGATTTCAAGGTATATCAAAGAGGAAAATATTGATAAGGTAGCGAAGGTAGTAGGATATATAAGAGATGAAGGAGTGAAGGAGGCGATAGTAGAGTAGATATTAGATAGCAATCTTGATGAGGGGAAGAAGGTAGAGCTGGTGGGAGAAGTAGGAGGTTCAAAAGGTTGTAAGATATTGAGAGATTACCTCATAAATTCGAAGGGGGATTTAGCCCAAATAGGGAAGGATTATGTGGGGGGAGGATGTCCTAAGCTTGAAGGGGTAGATTTAACATCAGCAAAAAATGATGAAGGATATGCGGTATTAGGATGGGTATTTTTGAAGATGGGAGAGAGGGAGAAGATAGGTGGATTTGAGTATAATAGGCTAATGGGGGTAAGGGATGAGGAAGTTTTGAAGATGGGGATAGAAGTGATTTTGAGCGTATATGTTTCGGAGTCAGAGGAGATTTTGATAAAGCTTTTTGAGGGGATAGAGGATTGGGAGTTAAGGAAGGTGATAGTAAGAGTATTAGGGAATATAGGAGGAGGGAGGTCGTTAAGTTATCTTGAAGGGTTTTTGGGAGGTAGCGGAGGAGGAGAAGCGATGCCATATGGACTTGTGGTAGAAATTTCATCGGCTGTTGAGAGACTGAAACAGAAACTCAATAAGTAGATGTATGAAATAATAATAAATAAATCAGGAAAATAACAAAGATGAAAGAACACGTTTATCATTAAGTTTATTTTTTATGGCAGGTTTGAAGATATTTTTTTCACATTTTGGATTTTAATTTTTCAGGTTTTTTGTTTTGGTGATTTGAATTCGCCATTATTGTCCGCTGATCAAAAAGAGATAGTATTAAAGTGTGCAACAATAGCACCAGAAGGCTTTCTATGGGCGGAAGTTATCAAGAAGTTTTCATCTGAAATACAGGAAAAAACCTCCGGAGCGGTAAGAATGGAATGGTATTTTTCTTCAATTGCAGGTGATGAGCCCGAGATAGCGAAGAAGATAAAGGAAGGGAATTTAGATTGTGCATGGCTTACTGGAAATGGTCTATCATACATTATTCCACCGGTAAGAATATTGGAGCTTCCCTTTTTCCTTAAGAATATCAAGGAAGTTGATTTTATAAGGAAAAAGGTAGAAAAACTCTTCCAAATTTTAGCAAGTGATTATGGAATGAAATTTTTTGGTTTTTCAGATATTGGTTTTGTTTATATATTCTCAAAGGAACCTGTGAGAGGTCTAAGCGATCTCAGAGGAAAGGTTATGTGGGTATGGGATGGAGATTATCTTGGAGAATTTATAGGAAAGGTTGTTCAAGAGGAGTTCCAAGTAAAACCTTTCCGCCTTCCTATTCAGAATGTTAAAGCTAATCTTGATCATATTCATGTTGTGTGGGAAACACCTTATGTTCTAATTATGCTCGGTTGGGATACTTCTTTCAGATATATTCTTTCTCATCCCTTAAAATTTTCCTTTGCAGCTCCTGTTGTGTCTCAAAAATCTTTTAGCAAGATACCTACTAATTATCAGAAGATATTTGAAGATGTTCTGAGGAAATATATTGATGTTCTAACTGATATAAATAGGGAGAGTGAAGTGAAAATTTTTGAGATCATTCTTTTTTATAGGAAGATGGGGATAAAGATGATAGATTTTACACCGACGGAGGTAAAAGAGGCAGAGAATATTTTCAGGGAGAAAGTTTGGGTAGCTCTCAAAGATAAGGTCTATCCGTCATGGCTTCTGGCGGAGCTGCTAACGATGATTCATATGTTCAGAACTGGGGAGGTGAGGTAAAAATATCGAGAAAAAACAAAAATTTTCAGATTTCTTGACTTTTTCAGAAAAATTTTCTAAAATAATCTCAGATAACATGAATATGATGAAAAACAAAGAGAAAGGAGTTTTGATTAAATATTGCAAATCTATTTTTTTGATAGGGAATTTGCTTTTCTTTTTATTAGCCTGTGCCAAACAACCTCCAGCTCCACCTATCAGGGCTCCAATAAAATGGGGGTGGGATGGAAATCTTTCTCCATATAAACTGCAGGGGCAAGAAAAGAGGGTTATAGATTACTCAAATTTAGTAAGCGAGGTTGAGTGTGTCAAAATAGCTAAGGAGTACGCCATTGAAGCTAATAATAAAAGAGATACTGGTTGGAAGTTTTTCATTCCTGGTTTAATTATTAGTCTTGCATCACCGGTAGGTCTTTTAGCTGGAAAAGAAGCAGGAACAGCGGTGACAATCGGTATTCTTAGCATTGGAACTTTTGGAATGATATTGGGAGGAGTTAATCTTGCTCAAGCAAGCGCTCGCTTTATTGATGCCATTAATGCATATAACGCATATTTTGAAAGAGAATGTAAATGAAAAGGGGGAGGTAAAACAAGAATGAAAAATATGAGTATAGCAAAAAATATTGTTATGAAAAAGGTTGTATCGGTTATATTTTCAACGATTTTTTTAGTAAGCTGTGCAACTTATAAATTTACACCTCCAAATGATGGCAAAATGTATATTTTTGCGAACCCTTATAGAGTCTACAAAAATGGAGAAGTAGTTGAGTTAGGTAAAAAAGATAAATCTAGTATTTTCTGCGATGAAGAAGCTATAAAAAAATTTGAAAAAGCTAGTGAAAAATATACTGAGGCAGAAGCTCTTAGTGTGGCATCAAGCATTGCATACCTTATATTTATAATTCCAGGTCTTATTCTTTCAACCGTTGCAACGGAAAAATACAACGAAGCATATACTCTCTTCTTTGAGGCTGTTAATATTCATAATGATAACCCTATGTGTACTGTAGGTAAGGAGAAATGATAATAACCGTAGGCATTATTTCTATAATAAACTTTACTTTCTCTGAGCTTTATCCCGTTGATTTAACATGGGGATTTTTCTCACGATTAGAAGGGAGTTATATTTCAGGTAGGGTAGCAAGAGCGGATGAGAAATTTGAAAAATTCATCGGAAAAGATTTAAACATGTCCATTGGATTTCATCAGAAAAAGGCCGCCTTATATCTTGGTTCAGAATTTTCTGATAGAGATATTTTCCCCGAGGGATTAACTGCAAGAAAAAATAATTTTGGACCTACAAATTTGATTTTTGGTTTTGCTCTACTTTCATACTCTCATAAATCTAAGTATGGATTATTCCTTGAGTGGGGATTAGACCTTGAAAAAGATTGGGAAAAGTTAGATAAATATACACAAAATAGAACCGATACCTTTTCTTCAATAAACATCTATTTCCCATTCAATGTAAAAATAGGGGAGAACTTTTTTACAATGGGAAATTTAGGTCTTGCGATCCTACCCGGGAAGAGAGAAGTTGCAAGTGAAACTTTATATAAGGCATCAGATATTACAGGATTATATAAGACAGAGGTAAAATTAGCTTTTGATTTATCTCCTGCAAATTGGTTTATTGGTTCTTTGGGAGGTGGTTCAATAATTAAAGTAGGCTCTTTAAATTTTATTCCATACATATATTTAGCATATTCAACTCAGCTTGGACGGGATGAATTGCAACTTACTCTTAAAGCGAAGGAAACAGAAATAACGGGGGAGGAGCAAGCTTCCGCACAGTTGGGAACAATTTTTATTGGTAAGGCAAGCAGTTTATCTTTTGTGCCTGGTCTTTTGGTTAATCATAAAAGACTCTATATAGGCATTACCTTATCATTTAACTATGAATATTTTCCTGTCGGAATATTATCTACGGGAAAATCAAGTATAATTAATAGAGTACCACAAAAAGGGATACCTGTGGGGGTGAAATTTGGCTATGGTATATAGAAAAAACAAGATAGAGATAAAAAGCAAGATAAAGATATTCGGCATTTCATTTGCTATTTTTTTCTTTCTTACTTCTCCGCTCTATGTTGGTGCGGATTCAGTAGCCCTAAAACTTGGAGCTGGTGTGGGAAGTGACTATTTTGGCTTGCTTGGTCTGAATTCATCATTAGGTTTTAAAGTTGGGGATAAACTCTATGTAGGTCCTATGGTTGGACTTGGCTGGATACATGTATCTGCTAAAGTCCCTCTTCCTAACGGTCAAATAGATACCATAAGTGATAGTAAATCTGGAATTGGAGGCGGTGTATTTTTAGAATATTTTTCTACTGAAAAATTATCTGTTTATCTTTCTATTCCATACCATTTGGTAGGTCTGAAAATACCTTATGAAGTTAAGTGTGAAAAAGGTTTTGCTTATACTTTCTGTTCCGCTAAAAAAACTGGCGAAAGTCAGAGTACATACGGGGTAAATGCGTTATTTGGGATAAATTATTATTTTTCAGTTTTTTTTACAAATGCTGGATTTGGTTTAAGGATTACCCCTGAGATAGGTTTAACTTTATCGCTCGGTCTTGGTTTGCGTTTCCTTTTTTAGAAAGCCATGATGGGAAGAAGGAGGATATTTTTTCTAATACTCTCAACAATATTATTGACTATCTTATTTGGTATTATATTATGGAATTTCCGGCTCTTCAAAAGAATTAAAAATCTTTCAGAGGAAGCGTTGAAACGGTGTGAGCCAGGTTTAGATTCTGTATTTGTAACGATTAAAGCTAAAAATGAGCGGATTTCCTGTTGTTTTTGCAGAACATTTTCTTGATGCTGCAAAGTTTATCGCTATGATATTTCTTAATTTTCTCTTACTTCTTCTGTTGTTAGCAAAAGAAAAGGAATTTAAATTTAAAAGATTTGTAATTTATTTTTCTGTTGCCGGAGTAATATCAATATTTGTAATTATCAAGATAATGAATGATTATCTTTATAGCAATCTTTTTAAGAGTGTTACGAACTTCTTTCCTTATTTTTCATGTGTTAAGGTAGAGCAAGGTGGAAACTCTATGAGGATATTTTAAAGATAGTAAAGCGTCGCTCAACAGTCGGTTATATTATGTTTATTAGCCCTAATGAGATAATTCAGGAAAGCAAAATAAAAGTAGACCAAATACGACACTTATTTGAGGAAATAAAAAATAAAATTGAGCTTATTAACTCACCAAAAATTGATATAAATTGTGAAAGAATTATTTCTGGTATTCAACGCTTGAAAAGAAGTGTTGAGGCTATTTATCAGATGGGAACAGCTCTTAGATGGTTCATCAGGAGGGAGAAGATAGCTGTTTTGAATGCTATATCGGAGCTTGGAGCGAAGCTGCAAAATTGTAGTAATAGAAGTTTGACTCAAAAACTCTATGATGTTTTTTCGGATTCAGTTAATTATTCCGTAGAAGATATTATCAGAAGTTTTACCGAAAAATATGTCGACTTTTTTTATTTATGGCCATCTGTAGATATAGTATCACAAGTATATATTGACTTTACATATAAAAGATCTGAAATTCTTAATTACACAAAAGGTAGCTATATTATATCCTATTTCCCTCTTATGAAGAGTGTTATGTTTGTCAAAAGGATGGTAGGTTTCTTGTCAATCTTTTTAATTATTTCTATATGGATTTTCCCGAGCTTTTACAAAAAAGCGATATAGGAAGTAAAAAGCGTCTTGTCTCAATTTTCTCTGATTCCTTTTAAACTTTCGGGAACTTTTTCTCTTGCATAAACCTAAAATCTTTTTGCCCAGATTCATGAGCTATTTTTTGTTTTCTAATTGAAAGGAGAGCAACAAATCTGAGATTTGCAATTTAAGCTTTGACATTCTTCATCTTTTGTACAACTTTCCCCTTTTGGTTTCCTATTTTTTGTATTCAGGGGTTTTTTGCATATTTTTTCTTCTTTGTCGCATATAAGTCCGAGATCGCAAACATAATCAGTTCCACATTTTTCTCCTTCTTTTTTTAGTTTTTTACATATCCCTTCGTCAGTGGAGCAATACAAACCTATATCACATGTTTCGTTTTCTTTGCATTTTTGACCTTCTTTTATTCTTGGTGCGCAGATAAATTTCATATATATTTGATCTTGTGATGTGTTCTGATGACTTTCAGTTATGTTTCCTTTTTCAGCTTTGCAATAAAGTCCTAAATCACAGATTTTGTCTCCCGAAAGTATTCCACATTCTTCTCCTTCTTTTGATATTTGCGGTCCAGAGCATAATTTATTATCACCACAGAAGATTTCACATTCCGCTGATGTTGAACAGGTTTCACCTTCTTGCTTGATTTTGGAGCATTTGTAATTTATACATGCAAGTTCTCCCTTACAGTGGAAATCATATCTGCAAGGTTTGCCTTCATCTCCTGATTCAACGCAAATTCCATTCAAACATATAAGGTAAGAATCACAATCTTTATCTTCTTGGCAGCTTTCCCCTTTTTGTTTGAGCTTTTTACATATACCCGGACATCCCCCATCGCATATAAGTCCTGATGAGCATTCTAAATCGTGGTAGCAAGTTTCTCCTTCTTTAAGTTTTCCATAAAATGAAGTTTGAATTTCCGTCAGATTTTTTTGGATTAATAAGGAAATTGATTTTCGCTTTTTTCTTATCTCTTCGCAGTTTTGGTTCAGGTGGTCCTCAGCCTTTTTTATTATTTCATAAGCTTTTTTACCATCATACTCTATTGTTTTTCTTTCGTTGATATACTTTGAAATTTCATAGATGCCGGTCAGACAATTTTGGTAAAGTTTTGTAATTTCATCTCTTTCTGAATTGTATATTTTTTCATTATCTGCTCCAAAACATAAGGAGAATTTATTTATTCTACTTTTGTGTATATTTATTACTTTATCGCAGAGTTCGTCTAATTTTATTTCATTATCTTTGATTTTCCCACTATCTTTGCATGCAGCAAAAAATAAAATTATAAACGGAAACAAAAGAAATCTTATAGCTGAACCATATTTTTTATTTCTTGAAAGCTTTCTCATCTTTAAAAATTTTTCTCAAATTATTCAATTTTTTATAATTATTCAATTTTTTATTTTTTTCCTTTTTTCCCTTTTTCTTTTTTCTCGCATTATTTTTTTTTCTGTTTTCAGTGGGAGGTGAAATTAGATGAACGAGTTTTTAGCAAAGTTAGAAGGTGTTTTGAAGAAAAGTGAGTTCAAAAAACTTGTGAAAATAAAAAACAAAGAAGTTCATAAATTTATTTTTGACGCAATTGAGCTG
>Ga0080007_1103228_pt1 | contig 24400 bp, 23 predicted proteins | sample OctOCTMetagenome_FD_69210 | JGI IMG/M metagenome (GOLD analysis project Ga0080007, IMG submission 69210) | Hot spring and microbial mat streamer communities from Octopus Spring Streamers, Yellowstone National Park, USA - OCT_B (SPADES... | ecosystem: Environmental > Aquatic > Thermal springs >...
ATTGTATTCATCAACATAAAAGATATCATCTCTTTCCTTGTCAAATGGGTCAGTCCAGTAAGCTACCACTTTGATTTTTACCATTTCGTTTTTGTTTTTTAATTGCGACTTTCATGCTTAATTAGCACAAATAATGTAGTAAGGAGCCATAGAAGGAGAACGAAGCCCACTCCTGCTTCATCTATCATTTTTCGTTTGTTTCATTAATCACGACTTTTCTTTTTTAATTGTCTAATTGTATTATATTACAAAATTTTAAAAGTCAAGTTTTTTAATTGTTGAAACCTATCTCAAAAACATACGAAAAAACGGGACTTTTGAAAGTTAATTCACAAGTTATTCACATTTTTAAGGGATTGACCCTGAAAAGGAGTTGAAATATAATTGAGGTGTCCGTCTCAGATGTCTGGGCTCCTTGTGCGGGCACCGGACATTGGAAAAAGGCCGGCAATTAAGCAATACCTCCGAGGAATGAAAAACGGGCGCCCGGCCCAACCTATCATTTAGCACACTACATAACTCCTCGGAGGGGCGCCCGTTTTCTTTTTCTCGGAAAATAAAAAATGGTAAACGATAAAAATGTAAACAACGACGAAAAAAATATTTGGTGGACGGTCACAATTAACCTTTACGCAATTTACAAATATTTCCCGCAATTAGACATAATCGATGCGGTTTTGATTTATTATTTACGCGATATCTGCAGTTCAAAATCAAAAAGCCTTTTGAGAAAAACCAAAGACGGTAAGGAATTTACTTGGGTTTCCTATAAACACATTATTGAGCAGGTTCCAAGTCTGCGTATCACTTCAAAGGTGGGAATCAGAAAACGCTTTTTAAAGCTTGTTAAATTGGGCCTTTTTGAATATTTCGTAGAAGACGGAAAATTGTTCGTGGCTCCAACGGAACTTGTGGATCTTTTAGTATTTGCAAAGGTTCCTAGGGGTGTTAACTCTAGTTTACGGGGGCGTAAACCAGAGTTAACGGATGCGTTAACTCAGGTTAACACCCCGTTAACTCCAGTTAACGCCTACTATACTATAGACCATAATACTATATACCAAAATACTATAGACCATAATACTAATAAAGAAAAAGTTGCCAAAAAATCAAATTTTGTAATTTGTTGGGTTTGTAACAATCCTAAGGACAGAAAAGATTGTCTTCAAAGTTCTCCAGAAAGCTTTATCTGTAAAGAATGTTTTGCGAAAAAAAGATTTGCTGTTCGTAGCAAAAAACCCGTAAAACAAGAAAAGACGTTAGAAAAAGTATTGAAAAAAGAGGAAAAACTTTACGAAATTGAAAACCAACCAGTTTTTGATGTAAAGGAACAATCGGAAATGGTTACGGAAGTTTCAAGGGAAGAACGAAAAGAAAAGCGAAAGGGTGAAAAGCAAGCTAAGAGTAAAAAAACCAAAGAAGAATTGGATATTTGGGAAATACCGTATTAGGAGCTAAAATATTAAAAGAGGTGAAAAATAGGCGATTTTTAGGGGAAAAAATGCCAGGGTATAAACAACCACCTGAGGAATACAAATTTAAGAAGGGGCAAGGAGGAAGACCAAAAGGTGCGAGGAATTTCAAGACTATCTTTCTCGAAGCTGCAAAAGCTGTTGCAGAGGATTTGAAGTTGGGAAAAGAACCCGATAGGGTGCTGTTGGAAATCGTCAAAAGGGGAATTAAACAAGCCCTTAGGGGTAACTATTCGTTCTACAAGGACATTCTAGATAGGATTTACGGACAAGCAAAACAGACAATCGAGACGGAAGAAAAGCGGGTTTTGGTCTTGATTGACGAGGACGAAGAGGAAAAGCAGCCAAAAACATCTGAAAAATAGATGGAAAAAATAAACTTTTTTAAATTGGCAAATTTTACTCCGAAACAGCGGCTTTTTTTAGAATTTACAAAAACTTATCGCTACACCTTATACGCTGGAACGGTTGGAACAGGGAAAAGCTATGCCTTGCGGTGGATTATTTTATATTGGCTTCTCTATTGGGGCGCTAAGGGACATAAAAATGTTCAAGGAGGGTTGTTTTGTAGGACCTATCCTGAACTTAACGATAGGCATTTGAAAAGGGTAAAACAGGAATTTCCCGATTGGCTCGGAACCTACTACGAGCAGAAGCACGAATTTCACCTTCACGAGGATTATGGAGGTGGTATTTTGATGTTTAGAAATCTTGATGAGCCTGAGAAGTACAGGAGCGCGGAATGGGCAATTGTGGGCGTTGATGAACTGGTTCAAATACCTAAAGAAACCTTTGATTTGCTTCTGGAAAGAAATAGATGGCCAGGAATAGAAAATACGAAATTTTTAGCCGTTTCTAATCCTGTTGGTGAATATTCGAACTGGGTAAGGGAATTTTTCGTAGAAAAAACTTCAAAAGATGAAAGATGCAGGGATGCAGGTTATTTGAAAGCCGAAATAGGGGATAATCCCTATTTGCCCGAAAACTATTATGAGGAGCTAGCAAAAGGGATGGATGAGTCATTGAAAAAGGCCTTACTTTATGGTGATTGGTATGCTTTGGAGGGTGTGATGGATGAAAAAGGGTATTTGCCATTATTGACATCGTCTCAGCTCCAGAATGCGATTATAGATGTTGAAATCCAGAATTTCCACAATTCGGTAATTGGCATAGACCCTGGAGCGGGAGGAGACGCAACAGCAATCGTAATAAGGGACAATTTTGTGGCAAAAATACTTTTCAACAAGAGGCTTTCAGATACTATGCAGATACTTCCACTTTTAAGCGATTACATTTCCAAATATCAGCCCGTTGCCATAGTAATAGATATTACGGGGATAGGGAAGGGTATTTATGACAGATTGAACGAAATAGGTCTGTATCAGGAGGTTCATGGCGTGCAATTCGGACAAAGATCCAACTATCCCGAGAGGTTTTTTAACAAAAAGGCTGAGCTATATTGGAAAATGAGGGAGTGGATATTGACAAACGGAAAGCTTTTGAGGGACGACGCTTGGAATGAGCTTTTAACGCTGAGATACAAGGAACATTCGGACAGAGTAATAAAATTTCAATCCAAGGAGGATTTGCTGAAAAAAGGAATAAAATCTCCTAACGTTGCGGATGCTTTGGCTCTGACTTTCGAGGTTGATTTGTCCTCCTTGGCTGAGTTTGACAGGCTGAAAGAGTTTATGCTATAATGAAGCTGAAAACTCCCAAAATGGACGCAAATTAATGTTTTTTGCTCGAATGTTAAAGGACTTTAGCAACCTGCTTGTTGCAAGGATTACTAAAAAAGAGATACTTTCAAAAAGGCCCGAAGCATTGAACGAATTTGAGGCTGAAGGCAAAAAGTATTATGTGTTGAAAGAGGAATGGTTCGAAAATTTTAAGAGAGTTTTAAAAGATATTCTTTTGCAAAGGGCTATTCGGCAGAAATATTACCTTTATTCCGAAATAGTTTTTAGGGAAACGGCTGATGCTCTCTATGGTGTTGCCTTGGCTTATCCAAGGTGGGTTGGTTTTCTTAGGCGGCTTTTGAGGCTTCCTTTAATTACCACAGAGGAATTTGTAAAAAAGGCCCTTGAAAAGATAAACGAGTTCGAATTTAAACCAGTTTACGTCGAAGAATTTCAAAGTCCTCAACAAAATGCTAAATAAATTTGAACTTTCCTTAAAGGATTTAACAGATTGGACTGAACAAGAAATTCTTGAAACTGTGAGGGAACAATTTAATGACAGCCAACAAGAATTGAGGGTAAAGAAACGCTATTGGATTGAATATATTAAGCTTTATCTCAATCAAGAAAGAAAGAAAGTTGGAGATTTGCTGATTGGTTCTAATCTTTTGTATACGCAGTTTCACGAGGTTTATTCCTCAATCGATAATGATAATATGCGGGTGGAATTCAGGGCAAGAACTCCCAAAGATGAGGAAAAGGTCATTTATACCAATGCTGTTGCAAAGTTCGATTTTGAAGAAATGAATATGCCTATGGTTCAAAGGGAGCTTTATTGGAATACGATTTTCTTTGGAACAGGAATATTGGATGTTTCGCAATACGACACAAGGAGAAAAATCGTTTTACCTTCAGTTCAATCTCCTTTTACCTTTTTTGTAGATAAATATGCGAATACAATCGAAGATGCACGGTATGCCGGAAGATATATTTACAAAACCTATTACGAACTCATAAATGATAGTAGATTGGATCCGGAAAGGGTTAAAAAAATTGCTGGTTCAAGTTACCCGGCTTCGATAGAAAAAACGGTGTTAGAACGAACAGCGAAAAATATTCTTTTGGAAGGACTTTATGTGCAGGAGCCCTTGCATCCACAGGCCTATCTTGAGCTTCTTGAATGGTATATGTACGCAAACAATAAATTGTGGGTTATTTGGACTGATAACAAAATTTCTACCATTTTAGGCTTTCAAAAAGTTGATTACAGAGATAAGGGCAATGGGGAAAGCAAAATACCTTTTGTTGTTTATTATTACCAGAAAACTCCTTTCGGTTTCTGGGGCATAGGCCTTCCTGATGTTTTGGAAAATTCTCATAGAATTTTGGTTTATCTTTCAAATTTGATGCTTCAAGGCATTAGACTAGATGCGACACCTCAATTTTTGGTTAATTTTCAAGCTGTTTTAAATCCAAAAGATTTGATAACGAGAGAAATTAATAAGATTGTTTTTACAAAGGTTCCTCCTGCGGGGCAAATAGTTCCCTTTCCTAAAACGCAAGCAGTTTCCAATGATGTTTTAGCTTATTATCAAATGATTGTTAATGAAGCGTTAGGAGCGGCAGGAAGTCAGAGAATTCTTAGGGGTTCGCTTACAGCAGTTAAAAAGACAGCTACAGAAGTTGCAATGGCAAAAGCAAAACAGGATATGTTAATGTCGAGCATAATGAGGAATATTATTGCGGGAGAAAAGGATTTCTGGTATAGATGGCTTAAGAGACACCAGAGATTTATGAAGGAGGGCGATTTTAAGTTAGTTGAAATGATTGGTTCTTATGGGGCAAGCAAATTTGTTGAGGTTAGTAAGAGACAATTTATACCTGAGGTTGATCCCTCTATCGAAGTAGTTTCATCTTTGGTGGCAGAACCGCAAAAAATTGTAAGAAGAAGAGATTTAGCCGAAATAATTCCTCTTTTGGAACAAATAGGAGGAAATGTAAGATATGCCGTTAAAAGCCTTTTAAGAGATATGGATTTTACCCCAGAACAAATTGATCTTTTATTGCCTCCATCTCCGCACCAGCTCAAAGCAAGGCAGGAGAACGAATTTCTTAAAGAAGGAATTTGGATTGATATTGATGAAAACGATAATGATATAGAACATCTTGAAGAGCATTATAAGATACCGGAAAATGATGTTGTAAAATTGCATATTGAGGCGCATTTGATGAATTATATGAGGAAGCAAGGTTTGCAAGGCAAAAGCAAAATCTTGGAGGAACAACCAGAGGAGGAGCTGGAGGCTCCAGAATTGGAACAGCCAGAGGAGGTTGAAAAAGAATTAACACAAGAAATTCCCACTGAAGCAATCCAATCAATGGTCGCTCAATTAATGCCACAGACCCCAGAAGAGGTTAAATAAACGATGCCTCTTTCAAAACGCGGCAAGGAAATACTTAAAAAGTTTCAGGAACAATACGGCAAGGAGGAGGGAACAAGATTTTTTTATGCTTCAATAGTTAAGGGGTTGATACCTCACGAGAAAGTTACCAAAGGAAAAGGAAGCGGAAAACTGGAAAAGGCTATTAGAACCTATCAAAGAAAAAGGAAAAAATAATGGAGGAAAGAATATTGCTTGAAGAATACTTTGGCAAACAATTGAAAGAATATCTTGCTGATAATCCTGAAAAAGTGCAGCAACTTTATTTGAGGCTAAAATCGTTAGCGGCATCCGAGGAATGGAGGGTTTTTCAAAAAATTATCGAGGATACAAGGGAAAGGGTTATACAAAATTTTGAAAATTCTCCTACGCAATTGGAAACCCTGATTGCCTATAGGGAAAGCCTGGCGGCCCTTGACTTTTTGAGAAACTTGCCCGAAAATCTTATGAGGGTTATAGAGCTGGAATTTACGGATTTGACCGGCGCGTAATTAAGGCTTATAATTTTTGAGCAATGCCAAAGAAAAATACAGATAACGAACAAGAAATAAAAGCCCAAAATGAGGCAAATTATCCACGAATAATTGGTGGAATTTGCGAATTTTGCGGCATTTCTGCGAAGGAATGTGAGCATTACAAAGATGCTTTTTATAACAATCAATTCGTTTGCCTTTGCGGAGGAAGTAGGGTTCAATCCACTTTTAATCAGTCCATTTATATGTATGTTCCAGAATGGAAGGCTTGGATTTGTAATTCCGAAGGCTGCAGAAGGCAAGTTGAGTTAAGAGGAGGATTTACAAAAGAAGAAATTTTGCGATTTTATGTTCCATAATCGTTAGTTTTTTCCTTCCCTGTCTGCTCCCGGGCAGGGAAGCGTATGCCAAGGGCGTAAGGCATTAAGTTATTTTTCCCTTCCTTATCTGCTCCCGGGTAAGGAAGTGTATTAAATGGGCGAAGAACAACTTCAACAACAAGAACCTGTTCAACAGGAGCCCGCTCAAGAGGGTTCCGTTCAAGAAGAGGCCCTCCTCGAGGTACAGCAACAGGCCGATGAAGGTCCTGTTGTTAAGGTTTTGAGGCAGAAGCTTGAGCAGGAAATAAAGACAAGGAAGAAACTTGAGGAGGAGCTTGCGAAAACAAGAGAGTTTTTGAATGTTTCTGATGTGGGTGAGTTGATGAAAAAAATAGAAAGATTGGAACTTGAGAATCTTGTAGCCAAAAAGTATCCAGAACTTTCTGAGGAAATTGAAGAAATTATGCGCTTTAAAAGGGAAGGAGAGTCTATAGAGGACGCAATTCTCAGGTACATCGGCAAAAAATCAGTCGAAAATAGGCAATCTCAAGTGGGTTTTTCCTTAGGTTCAAGTAAATTAAGTTCTCCTCCATCGGAACCCCAAGGAAAAATTAGTAAAGAACAGGCTGAACAGCTATTTAAACAGCTCTACTATCCTGAAGAATAAAAAGGCTGTTCAGCTTTGTGGGTTCTGATGGATATACGATAAGATGCCTATGACAACAACATCTAACCTTGAGGCAGCCCACAAAGCTCTGGGAATTTATTATGATACCGTCGTTATTGAGTCACTACAGCCAAACCTTTATTTCGAACAATTTGGAACTGTAGTCAATGTACCTCAAGGCAATTACACCTCAAGGTTCTTCACATTTAACAAGATTGCAACCTCTTCCGTTTCCACCCTCACAGAAGGAACTCCTCCAACCGGTATCGCTGTCTCAGTCAATGCTATTGATATAACACCAACACAATATGGTATCAATGTTGAACTTACAGACTTAGTTGCCTTGACTGCAGTTTTTGATTTAATCAATACAACCCTAAACGAGGTTGGTAAAGCAATGGCAAGAAAAATTGATGAAGTCATTCAAACAGTTGTTAATGCTGGAACAAATGTAATTTATGCCGGAGGTAAAACTTCAAGAAGCGCTCTTACAGCATCCGACTTGTTTGATGCCAACCTCGTAAGAAGGGCTGCTGCTTTATTAAGAAAGAATGCCGCTCCTGAATTCACAAATAAGGGCGGTGGTTATGTTGCTATTACAACTCCTGAAGTAGTTTTTGACCTTAAATCTAATACAGCTGTTGGTCAATGGATTGATATGCATAAATATGCTGCTCCCGAAAATCTCTTTAATGGTGAAATTGGTTCAATGGACGGTGTAAGAATTGTTCAATCTCCTAATGTCTTAACATTCTCCTCAACAGTTACAGTTCATCCTACAACCTTCATTGCTGCTGACGCTTATAGAATTTCCTATTGGCTTGCTAATAAAGTAAATACATATGTCCTTCCTCCTGAAAGCAATCTTTCTGTTGCTAACCCATTAGGTCAGAAGGGCTCAGTAGGTGCTAAGACCAACATCGGCGTAGCACGAACACAGGAGGAAAGGATTGTAAGGGTAGAAAGTGCAGCATCTTCTCTATAATTTGACTGGAATTAGCGGTGGAGAGTTCCTTCTTACGGGATAGGGTGGGGTTGCTCCCTGCCCTATCCGCACATTAAAAACTTTTCAATATGACTTTGCAGAAGATTTTTGACAAAACAAGGAGATTGACAAATACGACAACTGCAACCTTAAAAGATGATAGACTTTTGGATTTGACAAACGAAACCTATTTGGATATTCAAAGAAGGTTGGCACAGGAAGAAATAGAGATTTTTGGAACAATTAAAAAAACTGATTTGATTGCAGGACAAGCAAACTATCAATTGCCATCCGATTTATTGACAATTTTGAGGTTAGAGGTGAATTATGACGATCCTACAGACAATACAAAATGGGTAAAGGTTAATCAAACTGATTTGGCAAATCTTCCTTTTGAGTTTTATAGGCTTTTGCAATCACAGCCTAAATCAAAACCATTAATGGATTTATTTGCTTCTCAGATTTTTCTTTTTCCTCAACCAACAGCAAATCAGGTAAATGGTATAAGGCTTTGGTATATTCCAAGGCAACCGGAATTTACTTCGGCATCGGATGAAATACCTCCAATTTTAAGTAATTACTGGGAAGTTTTTGCCTATGGAAATGCTTTTAGATATTTTGAGGAAATAGGACATCCGGAAGCTAACAGAAAATTGGAGCTTTATGAAGCCTTTTTACAGAAAATGATTGAGGATTTAAGGGTGGAAACAATAGAGCCAATCAAGATACAGACGGTCGATTACTTTAATCAAGGATGGCTTTAATAAAAAATGGCTTTCGATCCAGTAAGAAATTTCGCTAAAGTCAATGTTAAACAAGGTTATGATAGTACTGCCACTGTTATTCAATTGGCTTTAGGAGAAGGGGATAAATTGCCGGATCCTGCTACAGAGGGGCAATACAATTTAGTATGGTGGAATGCTACAGATTATTCGGATCCTACTGATGATCCTTACAAAGAAATTGTTAGAGTTACCGCAAAATCAGGAGATCAATTGACAATTTTAAGGGGGCAAGAAGGTACAACCGCACAAGATCATAATTTGCCAGGGAAATCCTATAAGATGATGCTGACATTGACAAAGAAAACCTATGAGGATTTGCAGACAATTGAGGTTTATAAAGATGGGACATTAGTAGGACAAAGAGCGAGATTAAATTTTTTGAATTTTGCTGATATAAACGATGACGTTGCCAACCAAAGGATAAATTTGAATTTGGGAAGTTTTATGCAGTATAACTTTGGAGACGGGAGTGACGGTGATTTGATAATATCGGCGGGAACAACCACAATTAATTTGGGAGGTAATAAGGTTTTTGTAAGAAAATATAGGAACTTGAAAATTACTGGAAATGCCAATTTAACATTTACGAATCCTCACAATGATGGAACATTAATTGTTTTTTTGGTTAAAGGTGATTGTGAATTAACTTCTAATGCTACAAATACAATCGATTTGAGAAATTTAGGAGGAGTGGGAGGAAGCGGAGAAGCACCTGGAAGGGGCTGGTTTTTGATGGGAGGAGGTGTAGTAAAGATAGGAATAGGAACAGTAGTAGGAAATAGTCCCTTTGGAAATTTCGGACCATTTCACGGTTCAGGTGGCAGTTCTTCTGTTAATGATAGTCCTAATAGAGAAGAGTTTGTTTTTGATAGGGTTTCAGCAACGGGAGCGCATAATGTTTTTTATGCTCGTGGATATTCGAGGGCCCCTTATTTTGCGAGTAGTTCTTTCATTCCGAGAGAATTTTTGCCATTACCAGGAGGAGGAGGTTCTGGAGGGACAAGATATGATAATAACGCTTCATTAACAGGAACTCCTGGGGCTGGAGGCAGAGGAGGTGGAGGTTTGTTAATTTTAGTAGGAGGGAATTTGATAACTTCTTCTGCTTTTACTATAAATGCTTCTGGTTCTAATGGAACTGCTGGAACGGGAGGAGCAGGGTACGGAGGAGGTGGAGCAGGAGGAAGTATTTTGATTGTTTATAGGGGAACTAAAACTGGAACAGATGTGACTTTTAATGTTACTGGTGGAAATGATGGCGGAGGAGGAACTACATATAAGGGTGCAGATGGAATAGGATTAATAGTGCCAATAACCGCAATTATAGGTTTATAAAACAATGCTTGTAGCAATATCATCACAACCATTAGCAGGAGGTTATAAAGATAGCAATTTCAGGAAAAATGTTATTACAATTAATTGGATTGAGGAAACAAAACCAACAACAATTTGGCAAGTAGATTTAACAAAACCAACAACAATTTGGAGGGACGATTTAACAAGACCTTCAACCGATTGGCAAGATGCTTGAACAGGAACTTGTCAAATTGGCAATCCAATTTGGAGGGGCAACGGCTGTATTGATATCGTTGTATTTTGTTTTGTCGAAGATTTCAGAAATTGCGAGGAATAAAAATGGCTGGAATTTGGTTAAAAAGATTGATGAATTAGAAAATAACCACTTAAAATCATTGGAAAATAGGGTAGAACGATTGGAAGATTTGGTAATAGATTTGTCGGAAAGGGTTAGTAGATTAGAAGCGAAAATTAATGGCAAAATTCAATAAAATGAACGAGGAAATAAAGCAAAAAACAACGCTGGAGGAGATAAAGCCAAGGGGAGGTCTTGCTTTTCCCTTGGATTATGAAGATATTTCGGTTCTTGATAGTACTTATATTGGTGCGTATATAGTAACCCTACAGAATGGCTCGGCGGTAATTTTTGATCCAAAAGTAAAAACAACATCAGTGGTTATTGCAACGCATAGGGACTTTACAGGATCAACCGTTGGTCTTTTAAGAGCTTGGACTGATAACGGAGTTATTTATATTCAGTCTACTTCTACTAACGATAACAGTCAAATTAATGTTTTGTGTAAATACTGATGCCAAGAGCAAAAAGAAAGACAGCTAAATCGGAGGTGGGAATTCTTGTTCTTGATAATTTCAGTAGATCAAGTTTTGTGAAAAGAGAGGTTTCTTTTGACAGTGATTTGCTTCATAGGTTGGTTTTATCTCCAACTTATCTTTTCAAATTTGCTGATAATCCTTCATTTTTGGATTATGGGGATAAGCCTTATCCGCTTTTGTCTCATTTGCCATCCACAACAATTAATTTGCCGTCAGGAAGTGGATATCCCACGGCTTATATGACACCATCGAATGCCAACGATAATAGGATAATTTATATTGCCACATCGACAGGAAGAGTTTTTGCTTTATCGCAGACAGGAATAGCAAGAAATTTTGGGCAACCAGTAATATTGACAACTCTACAAAATGAGACAACATTGGCAAAATTTATAGGAAAAATTTTCTTTATTAATCCATCGCAAACGAGCATTTATCATATTGATGAAACATCAACAGGAACATCTTGGACTTCCTTGTCTGGTTTTGTTTCTCCTAAGTTTGGTTTGACCTTTAGTGTGTATTTTTATGTGGCAGATAAATCAGCAAGTGCTAATCCATTTAGGAATTTGATAAAGGTCTATGGAACTTCGTTAAGTCAGGTTGGTAGCCTTGATATTGGACAAAATAAAGACATTCAGGATATCGTCAATAATAACAACAGGTTTTTGGTTGTGATAGCTAACGATGCCAATGTTTTTACTGAACAGTATATGTTTTTATGGGATGGTTCTCATCAGAATAGGCCATTTCACATCATCAGGCTTCCGGGAATTTATTCGGGAAGTGTGGTTTATGGTGGGGCCTTTTTCATTTTTGTAAGATATGGGAATTCCACATATATTTATGAGCTTGCGGGTTATTCTTTGAGGTTGATTGATGTTTTGCCAAACATAGTCATTAATGAGACATTTTTGCCACAATATCGGATAACTTCGTATGGAAACTTGATAATTTTTCCTGCGACCTTGAAAGATTTGAATATCAATTGCCTAATTCTTTACAATATTTTTGAAAAGGAAACAATGGCCTTGTATGCTTCAGATTTGGCAAATACGATTTATGGGGTTTGGAGCGTATTGGACCTTTCCAAGAATTTTAGGGTGTTTTATAATTCAAATGAAGCTAATAAGATTTATCATAGGCTTGTTTTGCCAAATGAGGGAATGAATTCTTATGAGGCAAGTCAAGGAACAAATAGTTTTCAACAGGTTCCGGTGCCTATCTATTATAGCAATGTAATCAACTTTTTCAGAAGGGTGATGATAAGGAGGGTGGATGCCTTTTATGGAAATAAGCCTACGGGAACTAACAAGATTGACATTTTTTTGAGAATGGTAGATGAATTTCAGGGAGAGACAACATTTAACGAGCAGGTACTCACAATTGACAATCAGAAAATGGATAATTATCATGTTTTTGATTCCGTGGGGCTTACTGGTAATAGATTAGAGGTGCAAGTTTCGATAACTACGGATGGTTCCTTTAGGGGAGGACTGAAGAGAATTGTCATTTATTATGTTCCGTTAGCGTAAAATGCCACAAATACAGACTAAAACACAACCCACAACAAGAACGCAACCAACAAAAACAAGTACACCTGCAGTTGCTCCTTTTACTCCGGCTCCTGCTTCTGTTACTGCTTCGGGAGTTTATCAAAGACTTGAGAGTGCAATAAAGGACTTTTTCAAGGGATTGGCTACGGCATTAGTAACAGCTCAACAGGTAAAGCCCACTGCAACAATTCATCAGGCCTTTATGACATATGCTACCAGTGCTGCTCCCAGAGTTGGTGGAGGAACTCCTCCTCCAGTTACTCGTCCTACAACTCCTCCCGGGACATTTCAAGTAGCTTCGCAATATATAGCTCCTTTAACTTCTCCTTTGCAGGCTATTGTGGGCCCGGCTACCAAACAATATGAGGAACTTAAAAAGCGTCAGGAGCTAGAATCACAATTTACACCTGCAACTCCTGGTAGGGTGATGCGGGCCGAATTGTATTTGCAATCCTTGCAGAAACAAAAACAACAACAAGCAAAGCAGGCACAGGCTCAGCCAACATCTCAGGTTGTCGTTACTCAGCCCACATCTCAAGTTCCAAAAACAACAGGAGCAACACAGACTGAAGGAACCCGGGGCAAGACAAAAATCGAACCCATAACTGGTGCTACAACGCAGACATGGGCTGGAACAGTTTCTCAAATGGATATTATGCAATCACCTTTTGCTCAGGATGTTTTTAATTTGCTGCAACAGACAGCACGGCCAGAAGCTCCAACAATTACCAATGTTCCTCCAGGAGCGGAAATCCAAATCTTTAGGGATCCTCTAGGAGGTTCCACTCCATTCTTTGGGCATATCATACAGCCAGGTGAGACGCTCACTAAAATAGCTCAAAAATATGGTGTTTCCATTGACGACATTTTGAGGCTCAATAGGGACAGAACAGATGCGATAAAGAGCAGGGATTTAATAATCGCTGGAAAAGAGATAAGAATTCCTGTGGTTCAAAAAGAGTTACAACAACCAGCTTTGTTAGGACAGAAATTCACCTCTGCGGACGAGATAAACCAGAAGGCAAGAGAAAATCTTCAACTTCCTCAACCTCAAATAAACGAAAATAGGCTTAACCAGCTTATTTTAGAGAAGACAGGAGTGGATCTTTCAGGGGTTGATACCGCTTTTAATAGATTAGTGCAATTAAGCGATCCTAATTTCTATGTTAATCAATATAATCAATTGCTTGAAAGAACCGGAATTTTAAAAGATATACAGGCATTAGCGGATTTGAGAAGTATTATGGAGAGGACGAAACAGGATGTTTTGGAAGAAGCAGCGAAGGTGGGAGGTTTAGTTACAGAAAGCCAAGTTGCTGAAGTTGTTAATTTTAGGCATGGAATATTGAAAGCTCAATATGAAGCTCTTGCAGATGCCATAGAAGCCAAAGAAAGGTTGATTGATAGGATAATGAAATATACCGCTATGGACAGAAAATTTATAGCAAATATATTAGAGAAGCAATTGAATCTTGAACAGTGGAAAGTAAAGTTAGCGATGGATTCTGTTAAATGGGATTTTAATGCTCAAAAGGAATTGATGAATAGAAATCTTAAAAAGCTCGAAGGATATGTTAAAGGTGGTCAATTGCATACCGCTTCACCTGATTTGCTTTATCATTTTATCGATCCAGAAAGTCCGTTGTATGCTGGTATTACCGTTGATGAGTTGAGGCTCTATATTAGGATGTCACAAGAGGCGGCACGTCAAAGGGAATTGAAGGAATTGAGGGCAAAGCAATTGATTCAGAAGACATTGGAGGATATGCAAAGAGCACGAGCTAAAGAGGCAAGGGCTTGGGCTAAAGAAATGAGAGAAAGGGAATTGCATCCATTGAGAAAGAAAATATTGGAAAAAAGATTAGAAAAATTGATTAAAGAAACTGAAGAAACATTAGATCCCGAAACATTCTAAAAAATGGAACAGGAATCCCAAAAATCACTTTTTCAAAATGTTTTAGAGAAAGCAAGTTATATAGGGAATTTTGTTAAAAATACCGTTTTGTCTGCTGTGAGAGGGTTGGCAAGAGAAGGAGGGGCTTTGACATTGTGGTTGAAAAATAAAATTACCGGCAAGAAAGAAGAATTTATAGCTCAAGACAGTGTGTCAAGGATTTTATTTGGAGATGAACCATTGCAAGAGAAAGATCCTATACAAGTTGCCAAAGATGCCATTAATTTTATAGGTGATATAACTTGGAGGCCTTTTGCAAGGGCAGTAGGGAAAATTGGATTGACAGCAATAGAGAAAATAACCGGAGAAAAATTAAAAGAACCGTTGAAAGTTGAAAAGGCACCCTTGCCGGGATTGTATAGGTTTATTTTTGGTGAGGAGCCGTTGTCTCCTTTGGAAGCGGAATGGCAAAGATATAAAGAATGGGGTAGGAGGCATTTTGGGGAGCAATGGGGAGATAAATTAGGAAGTTTAGCATTTTTAGGATTTTTAGGATTGGATTTGTGGATACCAATAGGAGGAGGAGCAGGAAGGGTTTTTTTAAGGAAGGAAGTTTTGCGGGATATAGCTAAATCAACAGATAAAAGATTTATTAAGAATACGCTTTTGAAGGAATTGCCAGAACTTCATCATCCAAAAATCATTGGAAAAATTGATGAAATTGCTGAAAAATTGGTAGGAGTTAATAAGCCTTCCGCAGTTAGGAAGGTTTTGCAGAGTGAATTTGATAACATTGCAAAGGAAATGGGGGTTGATTTGGAAAAAATTAGAAAGGAAATGATGGAAACTGATTTCAGGAAAACCATTTCTGAAACAATAGAAAAGATAAAAGCGGAAGGAGTAAAAGAACCTCCTATTCCTCCAAGGCCCCCTAAAAATCCTCCATTGGATAATCTTCCATTTAGGCCAGAGTTTAATCCGAAGGGGGGAGAATATAGGGTTCATGGATTTTTCAGAAATCTTTGGGAAAATAAGCCCGAATTTCGTGAAAGAGTTTCAGAACTTTTAGACGAACTTTCCATTTATTATGAACCCATCAAGAATAAGGAAATCATTGAAAGAGCTGTTGCTGAATTGATGCAGTATGAGACTTTGGATGAGGCTTTTAAAAAGATTGGAAGAAAATTTGAAAGAACAATACCAAGAGATCCAGGAAGATTGGCTACTGAGATAGTTAAAAATGTTCTATTGTCCGAGGCATATTGGGAAGCCGGAATGAAGGTTCGTGCAATTAGGATAATGAACAATGTAATTGGCCTTTATGGAGAGATAGGACGAGCATTACAAACGGCAAGATTTACTCCTCGTTTGTCTCCGGCTTATTTAGCGGCTTGGGCACCTAAAAAATTCGTAAATGTTTTGAAGGAAATGGCAGAGCAAAAAGGAAGGGCTTTGTCCGATGAATTTCTTAATGATATTGAACAAAAAATAAGGAAGATTTTTAAGGATATAGAAGTCCCAGCTGAAAAGGAAAAAGCATTGATGGAGTTAATTAATAAGGAAATTGCCCCTCAGTTGCCATTGACTTTCTGGGAGGGGCTCAATCTTTATAGATATGGAAATATGCTTTCAGGTCCTGTCACGCATTTAAGAAATATATTAGGTAACGTGGTTCAATTAATTAATAAAAATTTTTTCGTTTTACCTATGGAGGCGGTGGTTGAATATGTAAGACATCGGCATAATCCCGCATTGAGATTTTCGGATTTGCCTAAGATTTGGAAATATACATTTGGTTCAATAGGATTGGCTTACGAAACAGCAATTAAGACATTTTCAAGTGGCGAAATTTCCACAAGGATGTTTGATTTTTTGAAAGGAGAAGAAGATGCCTTTAAGGCAATGATAAATTTTGCGCGGTACAACAATGTTCCTTTGGTTTTAAAGCCTGCCTCCGCAATTTCAAGGTTTATGGAAGCTACGGATAAGTTTTTTGCCACCTTAATAGCCGAGGGAGAGAAGTATAGATTGATGGAGCAGGCCAGAAGAGCAGGACAAAAAATTACAAAAACACTTGAAAGACAAATAATGGAGCAAGCACAAGAAGTTGCTGAGGAATACTTCTTTAGAAGAAATTTAGGAGTAGGAAGGGAAAAATTGAATTATTTTGCTCAAGCATTGGATTGGATTGGTGAAAGTATTTTAAGAAAAAGAAACGAGGCATTAGAAAGTAAAAATCCCGCTATTAAAACATTGGGATTATTATTGAGTATGCTTGTTCCATTTATTAGGACACCAGTAAATATTGGTATAGCAATGCTTGAACATTCTCCATTGGGTTTTATAAGACCGAGAGATAGTTATACTTCAGAAAAACTTGCTCAAGCAATTGTAGGAAGTATTTTTACTGCTGTGGGTGCTTGGTATGCTTTTAATGATAGAACTACTTGGCTTCCACCTAAAGATCCAAAAGAAAGGGCTATTTTTTATGAAAATAGAAAACCATTTTCCATTAATATAAACGGAATTGACGTTCCTTTGCTTTATTTCGGACCATATGGTGTGGTATTTGCGGTACCTGCGGCCTTGAAATGGGCATTAACAGAAAGAAAACCAGATATTTCTCCTGGATTAGATGAAGCATTAGCATCAACAGCTTTAGAAACGGTAAGATTTTTAATGTCTCAAACATCCCTTGAGGGACTAACAAGGTTAGGAAGAGTTTTAAGTGGAGATGAAGATTGGAAACAATGGAGTTTTGTAGGAGGACATTTAGGGCAATATATACCCTTGGAAGGATTTTTGAGAACCATAGCGAAAATTACTGATCCTGTTCATAGAAAAATTGGAGTTGATTTTTGGGGTTCGGTCAAGGCAGATATTCCATTTCTTAGGCAAACACTTGAGGCTTACGAGAATATTGGGGGTGAAAGTGATTTTGCTTGGTGGCAGACAATTGTTCCTTATGCTACAGGAAGAGAGAGTATGCCATTTTCCCTTGCTTTGAAAGAATTACAGATTGATAGACGAAGAAGAGAAGCCTGGAGATTATATGCAAAAGACAAGTTGAAGCTTGAAGATATCGAAGCTTGGGTAGAAAGAGCAAAAATTGGTTTTAGATCTGATAGGAATTTAACTGAAAGAGAAATTGAAGAAGGAATGAGGGTTTTTGAGGCTTTGAAGACTTATGAATTTAAAAACAGAGATGCCTTAAATGGAGCTTTATATTTTGCTACAGTTTTCTTGGAACAATTAAAGAAAGAAGGTAGAATAGATGAATTTAAGCGAGCGGTAGAAGGATTGCCAAAAGAATATGTAAAAGAAATCAAAAAAATAAGAGAAGAAAGAAAAAGGTTGCAGCAACTAAATTTACCAGTTCCATTGCCATTAGATTTAACAGGTAAAAGCGTAAAAGAACGAGCAGAAATTTTACACAAATTCTTCAAGGACATTAAAAACAAGGTTTCAAGGGAAGATTGGTATAGAATTCAAAGAATATTGAAAGAAAAGAAAGTTTTAACAAAAGCTGTGGTTCAAGAAATCAAAAAACTTATTGCAAAAGAAAAGGGAATCCCAATTAAAGAAGATATTAATATGGAGCAACAAATTCCCGAAAGAAAATCAACAGGAGTAATTGTATTAGAAAGAGGGTCGGAATTAGAAACTGAAGAAGACGAAGAAGAATGAAATATATTTGTTTAACCTATGACGGACATGGTCTTCCGGTGTTTTACAAACTCCTTTTGGAGGGGAATGATGTTATAGTGGGACAAGTTAAAGAATTGGAGCATATGCCAAAGGAAGAAGAAGAATTGAAAAAAAGAAGGCTCTCCCTTTATGATGGAATGGTTGAAAAAATTGATGCAGATGAGCTTATTGAAAGGATGAGAAAAGAAAATCCCGATGACTGGTTTGTTATTTGCGATTTTAATTATGTTTATCCTTATGCTGAAAAATTAAAGAAAATGGGTTTTAAGGGAATTTTGCCAACAAGAGAGGATTTTGAATTTGAGGAAGATAGAAACAAAGCAAAAGAGTATGTTTTCAGGAAATATAAAATTTTTTCTCAGCAGGATGTACAAGAATTCAATGATATCAAAGAAGCCTTGGACTTTTTGAAAAAAAGCGAGAAGATTTATGGTATAAAGGGTTTTAATCCTGAAGCACCAACATACTTTCCGATTTCAAATGATAAACAGATTGCTTATGATGAGTTGGAGGATGTTATGATAAGTAATCAAAAGCTTTATGAAAGCGAGGGTTTTATTTTGGAGGAGAAAATTGAAGATATGATTGAATTCATCCCAGAAATCATAACATATGACGGAGAAATTGTGGGAATGAGTATAGATCTTGAAAATAAGCCAATAGGAGCAGGGAATATTGGTTTTCAAACTGGAGATGCCGCTTCGTTTATTTTTTGGATAAAAAAGGATGAACCTGCTTTTCAGAAGCTTTATGAGTTGTTTTTCAGGCCTTCGATGGATAAGTGGGTTCGAGAAGACGAAATGGTAGTGTGGGATGCTGGTGTTATGTATTCTCCAAGTAGAAATGCTTTTTATTTTACGGAATTTTGCAGTAATCGTGAAGGCTATTCATCCCTGTTTAATAAACTTTCAACATTTAAAAGCGTATCGGAATATTATGAAAGAATTATGGAAAAGCAATATCTTTTTGACGAAGATGTAAAGCCCTTTGGCAATTCTATTAGGGTTTTTAACGAAATAAAGGACAAAAATTTTAAGAATTTGATAATGAGGGATGCTCGTATAATAACGGACGAAAACAATTCAAATGTGTGGTTGTGGGATGTTTATAAGAAGAATGGAAAACTTTATACTGCCGGTTACGATCATAATTTAGCAGTAATAACCTACGCAGGTGATAATTGGAAAGAAAATTTTTATGTTATAGATAGCATGCTTTCCGATGGCAAGACATTCGTTTTTCCGGGAATGCTTTATAGAAGAGCATTTGATTTGATAAGGAATGATTATTCCCAGAATTTCGAAAAAAGAATAAGGTTTGTTTATAATTTCCTTGAAAGGGAAATTCCATCGGATTGGCAGAAAGAAGAGATGATAATTAAAGAACAAGCGCTTATCAAAAGAGAAGAGGAAGAAGAGAGTAGGCAAACGAAGCAATTATTAGACGACTTATTAAAACAAATCGAGGAGCTTTAAAAATGTCCAACATCGATAAAGAATATATTAGGGCTTTATCCAAGATAGTTGAAAAAATAAGAGGTTTGCAGGAATTGGTTAAGAGGGTTTCCGATATAGAAAAAATTCCCTCTTTTGAAAGGATTGTTAAAACATTGGAGGAAATTTCCAAAGAAATTGATGTTTTGAAAAACGAAGTATTTCAGTATAAAAACGCTTTTAAGACAAATATTCTTGATTTGCGAACTTCCTTGGATAAGCTTAGGAACAAAATCGATAAAGATTTATTAGTCATTATTGATGAGTTGAGAAAGGAAATTGAGGGAGTTAAATTTGTAAGTGAAAGGGATAGGGAACTGGGACAAAGGGTTCGAGTGACGCTTGCGGAAATTATTAAGGACATTAAAAAAGATTTAGAAAATCTTAAAAACGAAGTTAAAAAATATGCGGAAGAATTAAGATTTACGAAGGAGGGATTGTTAAAATCTCCTGGAATAATTGGACCATCCGCTTCTGGTATTGAGGTATTGTTGAATAATTTGAAGAAAGGAGTTTATTCCCAACTTAATTTGGTTGCGGGAAATAATGTAGTTTTTGATGTATCCGAAAACAGACAAGAAGGTAGAATAAATCTCACTATCCATTCCACTGGAGGAGGAAGTGGTGAAGGAGGAGCAACAACATTTTTACAGCTTACTGATACTCCTTCTTCTTATTTTACTCATGCGAATGAATTGGTCCAAGTCAATGATTCGGAAAATGCTCTACAATTTGTCAAACTTGCTTCTTTAATAAATCCTGGACAAGGAATATTTATAGAAGGAGCTGAATTTATTACTATTAGTAATGATGGCGTTCTTTCGTTAAACGGACTTAAACACGACATAACCCTGGAAGGAACGCCTAACCAAATAAATGTTGAAACTTATAGTCCAAGAATTGTTTTATCAACGCCACAAGATATTCACGAGGGAGCAATGCCTACTTTCGCTGGGTTAATATTAAGAAAACCTTACGGAACTTATGATGAAACTACCGCAGAAATTAGATTTTTAGAATTAGAAGAAAATGGTTCTAATTATGTTGGTTTTAAAGCCCCAGATAATATACCGAATAATGTCATTTGGACCTTGCCAAATACAGATGGGCTTCCAGGACAAGTTTTAAGTACAAATGGATCTGGTGTTTTGAGCTGGAAAACTGTTCCCGAAGGAGACCCCACAATTTATGCGATAATTTATTCAATAGCACTTGGATAAAATGAAAAAACTTATCACAAATTACGTATTTAACCCAGCAGAAAAAACAATTATTTTTGAAGATTACGATTCTATTGAATTGGAAAGGATTTTGCTGATTACGAATGTAACAAGAAACGAGATAATTTATAGCTTTGCCGACCCCTCAAAGGGAGGTAGTGTAAGTGGAAATGTTTTGACTCTAAATTATGACACAACAGGAATGAATGCAGATGATAAATTGCAGATTTGGTATGAAGACGTTGAATTACCAGCGCTAGAAAGTGGAAATATTAATGATTTACTTCAACTTTTTAAAATGTTAGTCCAAAGTCCAATAGGAAGGTTAGTCATTGACCCTGTTGGTAGATTAAGAATAATAATTGATGGAGCGGCTTCAGCAATTACGGTAGCTCAAACTGGTGTTTGGATGATGCCAACATATTCTAACGGCAGTATCATATTTCAACTTTCAAATATGGAATATAATGAAGTCCAAAGGTCTAAATTTACTTTTTAGTTAAAAAATGTACAGCAAGGAAGTTTTTAAAATCAAAAATAATCAATATGGTTATAAAATTTTTAAAAATGGTGAGGTAATAATAATCCAGGATTTTAAGCCGGGCGTTGAAGGTTGGCAAACAATGACACAAGAAGAAGCAAACTTGTTAGCAGATCAAGAAATTGAAAAATTGGTCGCATTAGAAAATTCTCAACAAATTTAAAAATGCCCTTTAATCATAATCTAAAACCAGGAATAGATTTACCAGTATATCAGTGGTTAAGATTTATGCCTGCTTCATCATCACATGGTTCTTGTATGTGCAATGATGAAAGAGGTACTGATAGATTTATTTATTTTATTTTTTCCGCAAATTCGTTTTGGAGATATGATACTTGGAGCGATAGTTGGCAACAATTAGCAAGTCCACCATCATTTAATTTTGGCCCTGGAACTGCAATGGTTTTTGATCCATCAAGGGGTTCACAAGGCTATATTTGGTTATTTGGCCCCCTATCTTCATCTCCATTTGCCATTTTTGCCTATTATGATATCGCAAATAATAGTTGGACCTCAAGAGCAGCTCCTTCGGGATTATCAGGACAATGGGGTACTGATGCAGCCTTGGTTCATACCTGTTCTTCATATAATTCTTCGGGAAACGATGATTACATTTATTTGATAGGGAACAACTCAACAACCTTTTATAGATATTCCATTTCTACAAATACTTGGACTACTTTAGCGGCACTTCCAGCGGGAGCGGGAACTGGTTGCGCAATACATTGGGATTTTGGACCAGGAGGGGATGCGGATAAATTGTATGTTATAAGAGGAGCTGGAACTTCTACAATTTTTAGGTATTCGATTTCATCAAATTCTTGGACTACTATAACTTACAGGCCCGCAACTGAAACATTTACTACGGGAACAGTTTCCGCTTATGATCCTGTTAGAAGAAGGATTTGGATAGAAAAAGATAATACCCACAGAATGTTTTATCTTGAATTGGGAACCTTAACTATGTTTCCAGGTGGAGTTTGGCCCTTTTCCGCAGGTTCAGCAGTAGTAGGTGACGGATTGTGCTATGTAAAAACTCCTGATGGGGCTGAGTATCTTTATTTCAGAAGACATTCGGCAAATGAATTTTGGAGAACCTTAATTTTCTTATAACTTGATATAATTTAAAAATGTGGAAATTTCTCAAAAATTTTTTGAAAAAAGAACAGTTTGGTTACGGCTGGTTAGGAGACGAAAAAGAATACCTTGACGAAAGAAATTATCATACGGAGGAAATCTTTAAATCCTATCCCTCTCCTAATTGGATTGAAAAAAGGCCATCTGAATGGAGAAGATTCGAACCTATTAGAAATCAGTCGACTAGCGCTTCCTGTTTTCACGGTTCTGTTTTAGTTCTAACAGAAGATTTTTCATATAAACCCATTAGCGAAATAGAAGTGGGAGATTATGTTTTTACCCACATAGGAAAGAAAAGAAGGGTTGTAGAAACATTTAAAAGAAAATGGCAAGGAGTAACCTATAAAATAAAAGTTTTTGGCATTCCTTACGAAATAGAAGTTACAAAAGAACATCCATTTTTAACAGACAAAGGATGGAAACAAGCTAAAGATTTGTCAACATCTGATTATATTGCCATTCCTACTCTGATTGATTATGTAGAAGATAAAACTATTTATCATTTTGAAAAAGACCCAGATTTTTTATGGGTTTTGGGAATGTATTTAGCCGAAGGTAGTTTAAGAGAATATAGCGTTCATTTTACTCTTTCAAAGTTAGAATTAGATAAAGCAAAAAAAATTCAGAATATTATGAAAAAATTTGGTGGGAAAGTAGATATTTACTGGCAAAAAGCAAGACCCTCTGTATTAAATGTTATTTTGTGGGGTAAAAAGTGGAAAAACATTTTTCAAGAGCTGGGAGGAGAATATTGTGATAAAAAAAGAATTAACAAAAGATTAATGAGTTTAGAACCATCTTTGCAATGGCAGATTTTTAAAGGATGGGAGGACGGAGATGGTTATTTCGATACTAAAAAAAGCAGGCATATAATTGTTACGACATCAGAAGAACTTGCTTGGCAGATGTATCATATTGCCTTACGAAATAAAATTGGTGCTAATCTTCAAAAAAGAAAAACTCCAGAATGGAAAAAACCCGTTTTTGTTCTTGATTACACATTTCCTCTTAAGGGGCGCAAATCTAATTATAGGAAGTTTTTTTCTCCAGATTATAGATATTTATTTACAAAAATAGTTTCCATAAAGAAAAATCCTGCTTATAGGGGTCATCACGTTTATAATTTAGAAGTTGAAGAGGACCACACTTATTTGGTTTATTCATTAGCGGTTCATAACTGCGTTGCACATTCATTGGCTCTTGCTCTTGGAATTGAAAACTATTTAGAAGAAGGAAAATTTGAGATTTTATCGGCAAGATTTATTTATTCTCGTGGCTATGTAGAAGCAACAGGAGGAGGAATGTATTATCTTCAAGCTTTGGAAATTGCTAGAAAAGAAGGAACCTGTTTAGAACAGCAAATGCCCTCTTTGGGTTTAGGCGAAGACGATATGAGAAAAAGAGATGATGAAACTCCAAATATAAGATGGGTGGCCCAGATTTACAAAGCAAATTCTTATGTTTTCCTTCCCCTGGACATAGATATAGTAGCTGGCATTATAGAGCAAACAAAAAAGGGAATTCTTTTAGGAACGAGGTTTAACCAAGGAGGATTTGCCAAACCGGAAGTAGTCTTGGACAAAAATGGAATATACGGACACGCAATTGTAGCAACAGATTACACTATTTACAAAGGCAAAAAAGCGTTGATTTTTCAGAACTCCTGGTCCAGAGACAGCTGGGGCATCAACGGACTGGGAATAATCACTGAAGAACAGTTTAAAAACGGAGTTGTTTTGGCGGCATACCTTATCGATTTCAAATACGAACCACAAAAGACCAATAAGCCAAAGTTAGTTATCAATGCAAGAAGCCTAAAAGTTGGAGATAGGGGCGGTGATGTTGTCAAATTACAAGTTGGTCTTCAGTGGCTTGGATATTTTCCTGTAAATCAAGAGT
>Ga0080007_1059626_pt1 | contig 24390 bp, 35 predicted proteins | sample OctOCTMetagenome_FD_69210 | JGI IMG/M metagenome (GOLD analysis project Ga0080007, IMG submission 69210) | Hot spring and microbial mat streamer communities from Octopus Spring Streamers, Yellowstone National Park, USA - OCT_B (SPADES... | ecosystem: Environmental > Aquatic > Thermal springs >...
CTACATGGGACACTCCAACATCTCAACGACAAGCCTTTATGCCCATGCCGTTGGCGCTGTCAACCCCTCGGCGATGATAAAGGAACTGAGGGCGATTTAGCGGTTGTTGCCTGTCGGCTAAGACGGGAATTTGGCGGAAGGTTTATTATGTCAAATTTCTCTCTCAGCAAAACTGTCAAGGCAACACGCAAAACTGTCAAGGATTTTCCTATAAACCTCACAATTCACAGCCACTTTCTGATGTGTTTCAAAGTTTCCTGCCAACCGATTTTCTGTTGCTTTTGTTGCTGCATTTTTTGTTGCTGCATTTCCTTGATTTTTTCTTGGATGAAGCGTTCCACAAAACGGGGGTAATCAGGTTGAAAAACAACAAAACCGTTATCCAACCATCGTTGCAATTTTTTGGCAAGTAAAAAGAATAGTTCGTATCGTTCCCGTGTATCTGATTTACGAGCACCCTTAATTTGTCTTTCCCATTCCTCAGGTTTGGTAAGGGTATACGGAATTTCTATCATGATGTCAACAGGGATCCTTCTTGAGGCAAACCGTCCCCTTTCGCGAGCCTCAGACCGATAAGTTTCTTTTTTAATCTGCAAACCAATTCTTTTCCCCTCGCAGTGAACCAGTGCATCAATACCGTTCATGTCCAACTCGTCGGATGCTTCAAGCTCCAATTGGCAGTAAGCCTTCCACGAATAAGCAAAGTGGAATTGAGTGAGCACTGATATTAGTGTCCGATAAAGTCTTGCCTTGAAGCCGAGACGAACAAAGTCACGAGAACACCCCCAAAAGTATTTCTGGATGAAATCGTCTAAGGGGAGCAGGTGATTTCTCCACCATGTGCAAAAGAAATCCTCATAGTCTGGGAACTTCTTAGGAACGCTACTTACCCAGTAATTAGCGTAAATCGCAGGCAAAGGGTTCAAATCTCTGGGCAAGTTTTGCTCCACCGTTTTGACGGGTTCTAACTCCTCACGATAGCGATCCAAAGGAATAGTTGCAAGGAAAGTCTCAAACTTTTCTAAGATCGCCTTTGCGTCCATTACTTGCCACCTCCTACAGTAATCGTCCAACTTGACTATCACCCACTACAAATTGCGGGATCGGAACTCGCACAAGCATAGGCGTAGTTAAGTGTGGCACAAAGTCGCGGTAAAGTTGCTGCACATATTTCTGGATCGGGTCGCTGTTCAGGTGCTTCACGATAGCAGGAAGGTCAAGCCTTGAGACTTTAGGCACAAGGTGAAACTCTTCCCGCCACGGATAGCATCGCTCGTCCAAAGCAGCGACGACCTTCGTCCCTTTGGTGTGACCAACGACAATATGAGGGAAAGCGTAAAAGAAGCGAAGGGTTGGGGCAGCATCTTTTGGAAACCACAAACCTGAGTAACAGTGTTCGTAATCAATCCAACCTGCTTTCAAATTTCTTCCTGTCAACACTGGAACATAACCATCACAGGGTTTAATGCTCGTTTGTGGATGACGACGAATTTCTGGACTGCGGGCAGCAAAATGCACCTCAAAAAGTGAGCCAAGTGGGATGCCGCTCTGCTCAAAGGACAGTAACTCTGGCGTCTCAAAACGGATGAGTTCGCCTTGGTAAACAGGCTTTTCTACGGCGAGCGTTTGACCATCATAAAGCCTTAGTCCTTTACTGCCTTTCTCCAATACCAGCACAACACAAGAGACATTTCGTCCCTGAAAGACTTTGCCGAGGTAATATACATGTAGGCTGCCCGATACTGACAGGAAAGCCCGCAGTTTAGCAAAATCGTCCAACACTAACCAACTGGCAGGAACAACGAACACCAATTTACCACCTGGCTTGAGCAGGTTGACAGCATGTTCTATGAAAGCCCCATAGATATTAAACTTGCCCCGCCAAGTGCGAAAACGGAGTTTATAGGCTTCCTTGCGATCTTTAAGCACATGTATTGGGTAATGTGAAGCATCGCCGATGATACCATAGGGCGGATTGCCAATGATAATGTCAAATGGTTCGTTCGGTTGCCAAAGTAGAAAGTCTCCCTCTATAAAGTCAGCAAAGGGAACTCGTTTCTTTGCCGCTTGAATTGCCGCTAGATTAATATCTATGCCGACCAACTCGTGATGCGTTCCATAGCGAGCAGCAAAAGCTGACAGAAAAGGCGCATCACCACAAGCAGGTTCTAATACCCGACACCGAGTTTTAATTGGTGCCGCCAACTCGGTCATAAACTCCACCAATCCAGGCGGTGTAGTAACAAAGCCTAAAGCCCGTTGTTCTACTCCTACCAAAGTGACTGACAAATTCTCCAAACTGATTCACCTCCCTTTCAATATTTTGCCAGCGATTAAATCCTTCTATACGCCGTAACAATCTGGGCACCAAACTTTAAAGCGGTAGGGTACGGATATTGCCTCCTTTCCTTCCTATATTTGGTAGATTGCGCTCAGTCTTTCCACCATTGCCTTCGCCTCTTCTGGTTTGGACATGCTTACTTCCTTCATCAAGCGAACGAGCATTTCGATAGCATCGCTCCAAGTATTATACATCAAGCGCACTGGATTAACTATATCTCGTCCAGCAAGCCCGCCATTGCCTTCCTCTTGGCTGCCGATTTCCAGCATATAGCCATCATCGGCTTTTGTCAAGAAAAGGTAAATGTAATTGTCCAATCGGTCGGGGAAAACTTTAACTCTCAAAGAAAACTTGTGCCCGTTTACTTCTACCCACAGGGCTCTTGTCTTTAGCAGAAACCTAAAGGATATGTCTAGATATTCCCGCCAGAGGAGGAAACGGAGCGACAGTGCCGCCACCGTAAGGATGAAGGGGTCGTCTTTGACGAGAATTCTCTGCCGATAACCACGCAAAAACCCAAGGACGGAAATATCTATTTCGGCACTCCCAGTGCCGTCTATCCGATTAGCCTTGTTAATCTTGAACTTTGGTAGTCCAAACTTCCTTCCTATAAGGTTGATTTCCCGTTCAATTCTAGCCGCTAAGGGGAAACGGTAAACCCATTGGGGCGTGAAAAAGCTGGCGACGGTATCTATCAGGTGTCGCAACATCGTAGTTCACTCCCGTCCTTGTCGGGGGTTTTGGCGGAGCAGCTTTAGGAGGGGCGTCTGGATTTTCCGCGTAGGTTCTATCAGGGTATGGTTTGGCTCTGTTATCCCCACGACGACCCCGATAACTTTTCCGTCCAATAGGGCGGGACTGCCACTTGCCCCACTCCACGCCTTCGGATGACCGTAAATGAGCCTCTCTCGGACGGGTTTGATGACGCCCCAAGTCCGCTCAAAGTTGGGGTCGTCCACTGTCAATTTCCAAATAACAGGCGTTATGGTCGGCATTCTATTTTTCTGCCAGGGGCGCCAAGAGATAATCGTTAAGTCCGCCCCCGCTGGCGGCACCTCAAAGGAGACAGGCAAGAAATCTTTTGTCCGAACGCCGCTAACCCGCAAGACAGCAATATCGGCGTCTGATGGGAAAATAACGACTTTTGCCTGATAGAATCGTTCGTTAAATTTGATTAGGATGTGGATTTTGCTTCGCTTGATAGCTTTCTGCATATATTCGTCGTCTTCCCAATCTTCATGGGGGAGCGTGTGGGCAGCAGTCAGCACGAGGTCTGGTCCGATAAATGCTCCCGTCCCATAAAACTTAGTGCCCCTCGGAAGGAGTTCTATATCCGCAGACTTAAGGACTCGCCAATAAATCGCCGTCAGGTAAGGTACTTTGAAGGGGCGGAAGGCGGAAGCGAGGACAGGGAAGAGAAGGGCGGTAATGAAAAGAAAGATTAATGTCCTTTGACGCATCTCCTCCGCCCCCTTTTCGCTTCCCGTCGGAGGACGAACCGCCCCGAGCGCGGGTTATAAACCGCTATGGTTTTCTTATCTTCATTAAGGAAATACACTAAGAAGGGGGCGGGCAGTGTTTTGGCGAAATCTATGGCGGCGCTAATTGCCGTATCTCTGTCCACTCCCCCCTCTATGGGGATGTAAACGGGTGGCGACCCGATAATGGGAGATGCTATCCCAATAAACGCCGTCTTGTCCTTAATCCGTGCCCACATCTTTTTACAGTCCCCCCTTATGCTCAGAGAAACAAAATCCCAAGTTTTGCTTTCCGAAAGAATTTTACCCAATTTCTTTGGGCTCTTTGCAGCGAATTAACAAGACACAAGATTGAAGCAACGGTGGGGTCGTCTAACCTTCCCTTTTCTAAGTCCCTTTGAAGCTGCCGCAAGTCATGGAGGATGAGCCCGACGGTCATCAGATGCTTAAGGATGCCCCAAATGAGCTGAGAGTGGCGAGGGCAATTGTCATAGGCACAGGAAATCTCCGCTATAAGTTTTTTCCCCTGTTTTAGAGATTGCTCCACGAGGCGGCTGTAGTATTCCTTCTTTTTTTCCTTCCTCATTGTGCTTCTCTCCTCTTCAAAGGGTGGCAAGCGCTATTAGGCGGCTAATGCCTTCGTGACCAAGTGAAACGAGGTTTTGCGGTCGGAATTTCAGTCGATAACCCCACCGCAGATGTTGGTCTTTACTGACGAGAGAAATGACCAAGATAACATTATAATCCGCTGGGATAGTATTCATGGAGAAAAAGGGTATATTTATCTCCCACTTGTAGGGGCGGTCGTGCGCATATGGATTACTGATGAAGGCTCCGTGAGTTAACGACAACGAGAGGATGTGTTTTCTACCTAAAAGTTCCCAACCTATCGCCGTCCCCACCGCCGATGTCAGCAACCAAGTCTCTAATGACCCTTTTTCACTATCAGAGTAGGAATAAGAAACGGTAACCAAGTCGGCAGTTCGGTCTGATTCTGCTAAGGAAAACAAGAAAAAGCGAGGTATGGCGTCTGGCCAACCATCAAAAAAGAGGACGAAGTAATGCACCCCGTCCCCTTCGGAGCGGATAATCTCTATCTCATCCTTTTCCCTGCTAATCCCGCTGTAAATGATGGAATTGCCCTCAGGGACGAACCTGCCAATCTCTAACTCGTTTAATTTCGCCGCCCAAAGTGCTAACTTGTCGCTCATAGGAACACCACCAACAGCCGATTTTTGAGGACGAAAGCATCCCACTCATGGCGAATTGCTTCATAGTCAGCTTCCAACTCAGCAATGTGCTCCTCATTTATTTCATATCCTTCTAACAAGGAAAAGTAGCAGGCGACGCAATGTAGTTCGAGGCGCCACGCACGCAAGCAAAACTGCTTGACATCCTCAAAGAATTGCGTATCTACTAAATGCGGCATCAATCTATCTATTTCCCCTCTTAGCGCTTTTGCCTTTTCCTCAAGCTTCTGTACTCGCACTTCCATTTCTAACCTTTGTCGTGTTTGCGCTACTAACGGGTGCACGGGATTTGGTGATGACACGACAACCTCGCCCCCTAAATTGTTGCCGACACGATTGCGTTGTGCAAATCTTTAAGTGCTGTCTGACGCAACTGCGGATAAGGGATTTCTGCTTCTGTGGACTCTACCCCGTTATATTCAATGATGAGACCAACCGTATATGTTTGCGGGTCAGTCTCTTCATCTATCATCGGAAAGTAAAGGGAAGCGCAAAAGTTATCAATTCGTCCCCACTTTGGGACTGGTAACTTTATATGCGAGTCTAAATAAACCTTCAGGTCGTCGAAATCAAAAGTCGATAGCCCCCAAATATCCTTCAAAAGGTTATTGATTAGCATTAATGTCAAAAGGGTCTTGCTTGACCGCTGTCTCTCCAATCGTCTGATGGGGGGGGCTGCACTGGCGCTGAGATGGACATAGAGATGGACACGAAGATTAAAAGATACTCCTATGCAGGGAGGCGGTGGTTTGGAGTGGATGGTGGCGTCCCACAGCACATGGTCTTTCTCAACAAGGCATAAGGCGAAGGGTTGTCCTCGCCACCTTATCGTCCCGTCCCTATCCACACGGTAGGTGCAAATTCCCCACTTCTCCCGCAAGGTATTTACCCATTGGGTCGCTGTCTCCTTAGCGAGTTGGTGAAGTGTCTTTTGCTTGTTAGGTGAGCGGGGCATCTTCATTAGCCTCCTTTATGTAGTCGCATCGGGCAACACCGATACAAGTTACATACCAATGGGCGGGTCTCCAAAAGTCCAAGTTTCCTATTCGGCGTTCATATTCTTCCCAGCTGTTGAAAAGGTTAGGTAGCCAACTTTCGTCCGTCGCTGCGATGATAGGGATGTAATAGCCATCTTTGTCTCTTACAGAGAGAACATAAACCTTCTCAGGCACCGACGAAGTATCTACCTGTTTATCTTCCAAAGAGCCAAGTATAGATGCTGCCCACCAGTCAAATCGTTCCCTTGTGATGGAATCCCAGTCGGGGTTATCAACTTGGTCTTGGCTCTCAAAGAGTGGAACGACTTCCCAGTCGGTATCTCCGCGTGGCTCAATAGAAGCGATAGTTGGGATGAGGTAGCCGTCGTCATCAAAAGTTGTATGAACCCAAAGGAAGCGCATCCTATCTCACCTCGCCCTTTGAGAGTTAATTTCGGCGCCGAAATTAACTCTTCCCCCAATAGGTCTGTAGGGCACTTCTGCGGGGTTGGCTTTGACGAACATAATTTGGGCGATGCCCGCATAGGGATAGAGTGGAATTTCTCGTGCGGGGTTGAGGTTGACGACGGTAAAGACCAGTTGACCGCTAAAGCCAGCGTCCACGACGGTCATATTGTATGCCAATCCCTGCCGTGCATAAGTGCTTTTCCCAAACAGTAGCCCGACGAGGTTCGTCGGTAGGCTGAAGGTTTCCAAACTGGCGACTTGAAGGCAATGATAGGGGGGTAGCGGGAAGTTCTCGCCCTCGCTCAGTTCTATTACCTCAGCATCACCGTTTTCTGGCTCTACGAGCCCACCCTGCCGACCCTGAAGTTTAGGGCGGAACCATACGAAGCGGGGGTGTAGGCGGAAAGTATAGCCGTGTGGGTCTAGCCCGTAACTGATGCCCATCAGTTGGCGCTTTTCAGGTACGAAGTCAGTTATGAAGTCGGGCTTCTCTGCCACGAGCCGTTTGATTTCTGCGTCGCTGAGAAACATCGGCGGTCACCCCACCAGACATTATACCAGCGGACAGGGTTTAAAGGAAAATCTCAAGGGGGATAGCATCAAGAAGACGGTCGAAATACTCCAATGGGTGAATATCCAAGCAGTCATAGGTTCGCTGAATGATGCGTGGGGCGCGCCCATAGGTCAACCGCCACGCATTCTTTTCGGTAAGATAGAGGAAGTTCAGTAATTGTCCGCCAAAGGAAAGATTGATAATTCCGCAGGTGATGGTAACAAAGAACCCCTTTCTCAGGGCTATCCGCCTGCTTTCTTCTGTCAGGGTCACGAATAAGAAGGTCTCAAGTAGTCGAGCCAAGTCAATTTTGACTTTCTTTGGCAGGCTTTTTCTATTGCGGGGCAAGTCACTGATAACTACCGTCCGCTCATTGCACGAAACTTCAATGAAAGGTGATCCCTCGCCGTCGGCTTGGACGAGACAAGCACAGAGAGCGTTGACTGGCTGCCCTTCCCACTTTATCGCCCAGATAACCTCATATGGTGTTCGGGCAGATTTGCTCACTTCTATTTTTCGTTGACGCCAAGTCTCCGCCGTCTCGTCAATAAAATTTACGACGCTGCTAAAAAACTCTGCCCACATTTGGGCTGGGGTTGCCTTCGGCATCGCTTTGCTCGCCTCCTTAGAATTCAAAGGGACGACAAGGCAATGATTTTAAGTGCCTCAGCAACGACTTGGCTATGTCCACCAACAAAATGATAAATCTCCTGCCCGCTAATGTCTACCTTACATTCCGCGTTTCGTCGCCCGAAGAGGATGGTGATGGAGGGCTCTTCGTAACTTTTATGGATAACAACCGCAATGCAATTTTGCGGGTCGTGGCGCCAACAGTCACACAATCCTATCCCGCCATAAAGGTCGGCAGCCTTGTCAGCCAGAGCCTTTACAGCTAAAACTAGCTGAAGGGGTAGGTTTAGTGGGGGGCAATGAATGAAAGAAGTTGCCGTCCTGCTGTAGCCCATAAACGAGATTGCGGATGGCAAACTAAACAGGTAGGCAACGCTCCCCAGCGGGCATACCATTGCTTGGCGCTGCAAGGAGATATAGGCAAGATATGTGCCAGTGCCTTTAATACCGATGGCGTAAGAGTACGCTTCCTGAAGGAAAACATTTACCAGCGGTTGAGGCAGGGTGATGACGGTTATCGGACAATTAACCCCCCACTTTTTTAGGATTCGGGTGGTTTTGTAGATTATTTTGTTGACACCAAGCTCCTTGACCCATTCCATCTCTTCCACCCTGCAAAGGTGACGGGTTGTTTTAGGGTGACCTCTCTTAGGCTTCTTGGTCACCAGCAATTCGTGCGTTCGTTTCGCTATCGCTGCATATTCAACTCGTGCATACTGTTTAGGCTTGCGCCGCCAGTAACTCATGCTTTCCTCATAGGATTGTCTTGTCGGCAACTCGTGCGATTATGCCTATAGTGCTGTCGTCCCTCCAACTCGTGCGAGATGCGCTACTTCTGTATCGCTCCCCAATCAACTCGTGCACGAGTGGTATACAGCCCCGCCCCTTCATCCCCACAGGCGAGGTTGCGTTAACCCGCGCAGCATGATTATGTTGTTGCTTCCCCAGCTCACGCATTACTCCTACAGTGCTTTTCGGCCAACTCGTGCATTGACTTAAACTTCGGTGCGGCTTCAACAACTCATGACTTATCGCAAATTCAGCCGCCAGCGCCTTGCGCTCAATTTTTACGGGACGGCGTGTTGCTTCATTCGTTCCACGATGCCTTTCACGAAGGTGGCTACCTTTTCGTCCGTTTCGTCTTGCAGCATATTTTCTACCTCTTGGATAGCCCGCAGGACTTGTGGAAGTGCCTTTCTGGGATGCATCATCATTTCGGGTGGGATTTTGGTGGCATGCCCCAAGTGTATCACGGGATAAATTTCCACGACTGGCAGACCTTGAGTTTTGCGGGCGACTTCCCACAAGTGGGTGACAAAGATATTCGCAGCCTTGACTATCGCTGCGAAGTGGCAATGCCCCTTCGTCCAGTCGGGATGGTCTTGCTGATACTTCTCTTTGTAGCTGGCATAAAGTTCCGCCAGTAGGTTGGGCGAGCGCTTGTAGATGAGAAGCGACTGCTTGACGATAAGGTAGAGGACACTTTTCGCCTTAGGGTTGTAGGGGCGAACTTTCCCTGGCTCGGCTTTCACGATTTTACCCGTGCGGGGGTCAGGAACGACACCGCAGTGTTTGGCAAGGCAGGACGGATAAATCCTCGCAGCGGGGTTCCCGATATAACCAAGCAACCTGCCAAAGAGGTGTTTCCCGACCCCTGGAATGAAAGCTGCCCACTGCTTCCACTCAGGTAGGTCTGAGACGATGCGGGCGATTTCCCTTTCCGCCCGCTCTCGTGTGGCGAGGGCAGCTTCCGCATCCGCTAGAAGAAGGTCTCTGCACTTAGATGCCGCCTCCTTCAGAAGCGGAGACTGTTCAAAGCGCCGCAACGACAGGAGACGCTTTAGGGCATCGTCCCACAGCCTTACCCACATTCCCAGTTCGTTGTAAGGCGGCATCCATAGTCGCTCTTTGTCCACTCGCAGTTCGGTTTTGAACGACATAGAGGCATCGCCTCCCACTTGTTTTACGCTGCCGTTGCTTATTATATCCTATGCCCCTTTGCGGCGGTAGCATCGGTTCTCAATCTTTTCGTAGTTAACCTTTACTCCCTTCCTGACGGGGATTTCGGCAACGATTTCGTGGCGGTACTCAGGGCTTGTTGTGCCATCGCCAAACTCCCTAGATGCCAGCACGAGAATCGTCCTGTTGTTGACATCAAAGAGGTAAAGCCACTCCAGAAAGAGCGGGTCACATTGCGGGTCGGGATTCCCATCGTGGCAGTCACAACCCCACTTGAGCGCACTTTGAAATCCGTCCCGCTTAAGGAAATATTCTGAGTGGCAATAGCACTGCGGGGCGTTAGCATTTTCATCCCATCGCCAGCCACTCGGACGGTTGGGGTCGCTAACAATCTTCCCGCCCCGCTGAAGGTGCGACCAGCCGCCAGGGTGCTCCAGAATGACGCTTTCTATCACTTTCATTATATCCCAGTCGCAATCGGGCAGGACTTCCTCTATGAGCGTCCGCAGAAGTCCCGACGGGTAGGAGTCGTAGTGATGGTAGACGCCGATCCAGCGCAACGGCTCACGACTAATCACAACGCCGATGACGCCTCGTGTCGCCATCGCTGTTACAGCCTCCTTTCGGTAGGATTTGTGTCTGTCACCTGCCTATTATTCGGCAGATTGGTCGGAGGCTGCCAGCCTCGGAGAGGTAACGGTTTCTTTTCCCCCTATCCATGAGCTGGCGGGGCTATGCTATTAACGAAGGGGTCGGTTCAAGGGCTCCGCTACTGCCCCTACCGTAATTTAGCCACAGGGCGTCCTTAACCTTAGCTCCTTCTGAACCCTTCCCGATGGCTGAGGTGTTCCTATAAGTGACTTCAATAACTACCCAGTCACTTAGCATTTCGTCGTAAAGAGGGCACTTTGGATGAGTAATTAAGACCTTGCCCTTTGCTTGTCGGAGCGCTTCTAACAATTCTCGGTGTTGGTCGCTTGTCATCTGAAAAAGGTAGTTTTTGGGCGTGTTAAGCGTTTCAGGCAGGTAGGGCGGGTCAACGAAGAAGAAGGTGTTGGGAGTATCATATCGCTTTATAACATTGATGGCATCGTCGCACTCAATTACGACATTTCGCAGGCGCAGATGAAACCGCTCAAACTCTGCGATGGTATTTCTAAATGCCCGTAAGGTTACCCCCTTATTGGCTTTAGGGAACGACCAAGCGGGGTTGGCGATGGCGGCGGAAAAACTTTGGCGGTTGAAGACATAAAATGCCCACGCCAACTCCAAAAGTTCGTTGTCATTAAATTCATCAAGGCTGCGAGGATTTCCAAGGTGCCGCTTCAATTTCTCCCTTACGGAGTAAAACTCAGCTCTACTGTAGGGGGTTAGTTCACAAAGTTCTTGAAGGCGTTGCCAAAGGCGCTCGTCTCGCAGACAGCGGTAGAATGCGACGATGCGAAAATCAATATCATTTAGGATTTCCAGCGGGGAAGGGTCTTTTGCCCAAAAGAGGGCTGCCCCGCCTGCAAAGGGTTCGCAGTAAACCTCGTGTGGCGGGATTAACTGGAGAAGCAACTTCGTCAAATAGTGTTTTCCGCCGTAGGACTTGATTGGCTGCCCACTCAAAGGAAAATCACTCCCAGTTTCCTTTCAACTATAAAATCATTCCAATCTTTATCCAAATTCCCCACCTTCTCTAAAACTTCTTTAAGATCACCAGTTACTTCCCGCAAACCAGATTCTCCTTCCAGATAAACACTGATAACGGTGCGGATGCAAAGCCACTTACACTCCATTTTTAGCTCTTCGGCTCGCTCTCTAAATTGTCCAAGTTGTGGATAGATTTCTTGACAAGATTCTATCATTTGGAGAAGCCAGCGAACCTTAGCAATAATATCATTAAGGCGGCTGACTGCCCACAAAAAGGCATCCCTGAAATTCTGGGGCTGTGAAAGGTCTAGCTCCAATATCCCTTTATATCGTCCCGTTGTTGGCACGGATTTCGCCCCTTTCCGTTTGTCAAAGGAAGGCTATCCACAACTTATTCTCTTCGACGAACTTCCTCCATTCCGCTTCCAGTGTTACCAATTCGTCAATAAACTGCATAACCAAAATCTCGCAGTCCGCCATTATGTCGTCCATCTCTTCGATGCTGGAAGGGCTGTTAGGATTAAAGGAATAGAAGTAGCGATAATAAAAGCCGTAGAGGTCTTCCGCTCGCTTACGAAACTCCTTAATTTGGGCAGCTATCTCTGGGTATTTTGCCAGTTCCTTAAGGAACATCATTATTTCGTCTTCGAGGCGAGAGAGCCGGCTCATAAGTTGAAGGACAATTTGGTGAGGAGTAGAGAGGACGGACGACCGCCTCAACAGCTCATAGGCTGCCTGCTGGGACGGTGTGGGCGTCGTGTTGTCATAACTAGTAGTAGGGGTTGCTGCCGCCCCCGCTCTTTTGCCAGAGCGCTTCTTGGGCACGGTGCATTCCCCCCGTACCGCTCGTGAGGATGCAACTCCCGCAGCTTAAAGCTGAGCGAATTTCTCCAGCTGGTCTTCTTAAAATTCCAGCGATTTCGTTACGATGCTGAAGTCCTAAAGGTCTCCTTTCAGGATACTGTCACACAGGTGTGCTGGCGTTGCTTTGCCCCCGCCTGCCTTGCCCTTTTCAGTTTTTGGTGAATTCGTTCTTGCGTCATTGACACTTTTCTTTAGAAGTTTTTGTGCGCTTTCTGCTAAGCGAATAAGTTCCTTTGGAGCCTGCCCGCCCATTTTCTTGACCGTCCTGACGAGGCGGCGAAGCAGCGACTTCGCAACACGCAAATCATCTAAGGTGTCAAAGAGGTTCTTAAGCAGGAGCCGAATTTCTTCTTGGTGTCTTTGGCGCTGCTTGTTCAGCGCCAGATTGAATTTGGTTCTAAGCGCTTCCAGCAGGTCGTCAAATGTTGCGTCGTCAAGGGTTCGCAAATGTTCAGGGTTTCGCCCTCCGTAAAGGCTCACCAGGTCATAAATTCGTTCGCCCATTCGTTTCGCCTCCTTGGCGGCGCCTTCGCAAATTGTTGTTCCCTCCAAAACTGAATTGCCAACCAAAACCTACTTAGGTACTAAAGATTATCTGTGAAGAAGGCTTTGCACTTAGGGCATCTAAGCACTCTTTTTTGTGCCTGTTCAAGTTCCTGAAGCTTGGGCTTGACTCGTAAGCGTATTGCCGCCCCCAACTTGCCCCAGAAGCGCCACGAGAGGCGCTTTCGGTACTCACTATCGTGGAGAGCGTGCCAAATGGTTGATTTATCGTATCCCGTCATCTCTGCCAAGTCCGCTAAGGACACCCCCGCCTTTTCCATCCATTCCGCAATGCCTTTGGGCTGCGCCTTAGCGCCCTTTGAGGCGGCTTTCTTTCTCGTCGCCTTCTTCTTTTTTCCTGCGGGTCTGCGTTTTTGCTTTTTGCTGACTTCGGTTGCCACTGGTTCTGGTGTTGGCTGGGATGCTTCCTCGCTTGGCTCTTCGTGCCCTTTCTTTTGGGGGAACAGGACGGAAAGTAGTTGATTCTTGACATTTTCCAAGAAGGAGCGCCAACTTCCCATTTATGGCGGCACCTCCTTTTACGAATTAATCCCTAGACTGCGTTCCAATTTTCGTCGCAGTTCTTCTTCGGTGATAATCTCCGCCACGCCCCGTTTCAAGATGGCTAACTGCTCGTCCACCGACTTCACTACACGCTGCCTTTGCACCTGCTTGCCTAGCGCCTCCTCCCCCCTCACTACACCTCTGTCTTCAATCCTTATTATACTCCTACCTTTAATCTCAAAGCGAGCGAGGACAATCCGCCCAATGGACTTGACGATAATTTCCCCACCACCTGCTTCCCGCGCCATTTTGATGGCGTGGGCAAAGGCGCTGTCGGCATAGTGGGGGACGGGACTGAGGGTCATCAGGACGACTGTTTTGCCATCCTTATCCACGACATCAATGTATTCTGCTTCGCTCCTCACCGTTTCCCACGCTTTTCGCCAGTGGCGTTGTTGGCGCATTTGTCAAACCCTCCTTTCGGCGCAGAAATTATAACTCAACCGACTACCGCCAGTCAATTACTCGCAGGGTGGTGGGCGGTGCAGGAGTTGAACCTGCGCCCTCCTCCTTGTAAGGGAGGCGCTCTTCCGCCTGAGCTAACCGCCCAGTGAGTCCACTTCATAAGAATGAAAGGGCTAATGCCTTAACCGCATTCATAAGGAGTGCCACCGGGTCATCATCTTCACCCCCGCCGATATGCCACCTACCACCACCATTTAAATCTGGCAGAATCCACTTGAAAGTGCCATCGTCGCAAAGCTGGAAATCTATGTAGTCGAACCAGCGCCCGCCAATCTTAACGCACAGTCGCTTTCCGCTTCCATAATCGGACACATGGTTGGGGCAGCCGAGTTTGCTGTATAGCTCGTCCCCTACCGCATATAGGAAAAGTCCTCTTAGAAGCCCCTCAAGGAAATAACCAATTTCCATCCATTTTGCTTCCATATTTCTTTCTTGATGCAATCGTTCTATAGTTACCCGATAAGCAGGGAGGTCAAAAGGGGGCTGCCGCAGGACAATGCGGCGATGCCCGTTTTCCTCCCCCAGCGAAAGTGCTAACTGTGTTCGGGCAGATTTAGAGTCCTTCCAGCTAATTGTCCACACGATTTCGTCTTCACCTCGCCTCTCCTTTTGAGACTTCATACCAATTTTCCCCCAGCGCCCCAGCCAGTAGTCAACCATTCGTTCCACCTCGCTAAAAAGGTTGCGCCATTTTTGCTCCCACGCCAATTTTTGCGGCGCCATGTTGGGGCACCTCCTCCGCCAACACATTATTCGGCAGGTTCAAAGTTATTTTCGGCGCCGAAAATATCTTTCAGAGAATTACTACCGCCACCATCTTTTTCACGAATTGCAGAAGCGCCTCAGCGGGATTGGGGATGCCATCTGCGGGAGTGATGTAATGTTCGCCGAGAAAATTGACTTTACCTCGTGTGGTCTGGTAGATGCTACAGTACCAGCGCCAGCGCCGTCGCCTTAGCATCAAAGAGAGGCGGCAAGAGGTGTAAAAGCTTCCTACCCCCCAACTTAGGAGATTTCTGGTTTGTTCGCTTAGGCGGTTTCCAAAAAACCATACCGTCTTGCCGAAAAGATGCTTCACTTCCTGCTCCGTCAAGTAGGCAATTGCTGGCTCAAGGATGTATTTGAATTTGCTTAGGATTTCTCGCTGTAGGGAAGCCTTGTCGCTTATTCCTTCGTCCGCCACAGCCGTCATATAATATCCTCCCCTGAGAACTAACAAATTGTTCCAGTTAAGATGCTCGGCGGTGATGGAATGGGTAAATTCCTTCCAACCGATTTCCCACCAGACTACTGGTGTGTCTTGTGTTTTTGCGGAAACCGAAAACCCCCACTCCGTCAGCAGTGGCGAAATTTCACCATCAAAGACTTCCGTCGCAAGTCGGAGCAAATCGGGCATCGCTTGTTTCACCTCCCCCCAAAGCATTATTCGGCAGGACTTTCCCCTTTAGTCTTAAATCAAATTCTAAGAAGGCTAAATATCTTCACTATCGTATCTGGACGAAAATCTCTCAGTGGAATTTCAAATCTGGCTAAAACCACAGGGTCACCAAAGATATAGCGTTGGGGGTCTCGTTGCAAGACTCGGCACCGAAGTTTATCGTCTCTGACACGGGGGACGATTAAATATCGCTGCTCTTCGCCCTTCGGTCTCACTTCTACGGTGGGGAGAATATCTAAGGTGTAGATGACGGCGGATATTTTCTGTCGGGCAAATGCCCGACGAATGGACACGCAGATTGCCTCGTCTAATGCCACCGATGCAAGCGCCCGAAAGGCATACATTACTTCCCCCTCAGCATAGGGGAAAGGATTTCCTTCGGCATCCCTTCCACGAGGGGCAAGAAGCGCGTCATTCCTGAAAAGGAAAAGTTCTCCGCCAAATTCCTTCAATGAGTAGGAGATACTTTTCTGCCTATCCCAGAGGCGAATTATGAGGCTGTCTTCGCTTGGAATGGCGTCAACCCGCACCCTGCACCGCTTTTCAAAGATTGGGCGGTAGCGTTGCCTAAAGAAAATCGCAAGCCAAAGGAAAGTGGCTCCCATATTAAAAGTGACTTCCATATAGAACGGGCGCAGGGGAATGTCGCCTTGCTGGCTATCGCCAGCAAGGGGAATGCGCCCTTAACACCCCCTTTTGGTTGCGTTCTAATCTTGTTGGGCAGGCTTAGAGAGCCGCCTGATGGCTTGGGCTCGGAGCGAGCCCGCAGGGGCGTTGGCAACCTGCCAGTGCCATGCCTGCAAGAAGCTGTCGGCTTCAGCCGACAGCAGCTCACCCTTGACACCTCCCGCCCGATAATTATTCGGCAGACATATTGGTCGCTTCTGCTTCTACGGGCGGAAGGAGCGCAGAGTTAATTTCGGCGCCGAAATTAACTCTTATCTGGGAGCGACAAGGAAGGACCCAACAAGCCGCCAAAAGAGCGATTGCGCCCGCTCCCAATCGTTTTGTCCGATGGCATCCTCAAGGTCGTCTAAACGGGGCTCTCTAAGTGTTTCTTTAGCAGTGCTACTGTCGCCAATGCTTTATCTGTGCTTCTTTCTGTAATTGCGTCCAAAAGCGCCTGCAAGTCAACCATCCTCTCCCCTCCGCCTTGAGATTATGACGCAGCCTGTTTTAGAGCGAGATTTCCATCATCACCGCCTTAAACATTTGGCGGAAGGCTTCAATGGGGTCTAAGCCTTTAGTTTCAGTGACACATAGCTCGCTCCGCCTGTTGTTGTAGTGGACAACCAATTTCCAGCGCCACTGCAACTTCTTTGGCGCTATATTGAAATAGACAAACATTTCGGGGTAAAGCCCGCCAGCAGTCTTCGGAAGTTTCGGGAGCATTACCCCCCTAAGCAGGTGATAGGGAATATTGTAATCTTTTTCTATCTCTTTTCCGCTAAGCCTCAAAATTGCGTCGCTAATGACTTCCAGAAACCGCTTCCATATCTCACCCTTCCAATCATCATACACCCTAACCTTTGTTTTGTCCACGCAATCTTCATAAATTCCAATTCCATAAGGCTGATATAGGACAATAAAAATTCTGGTGAGATGGCCACTCTTACTCTCTATTAGCCACTCTATTTCATAATCGCTCCGTCGTGGCGGGTAGATTTTCAACCCCCACTCTCTCAGTTTTGGGGCAAACGCTTCATCAAAAAGCTGTACGGCATAGTTGAAAATCTCCCTTGCTTCGTTCATCATTTCAATCACCCCCGTCGCTTAATTATTCGGCGGGCTGCTAAATTCAATTCATAGGGAAAGCAGGGCGAGTGGGTGGAGCAAATAATCTCTTATGACTGAAAAGTCGTTGCGAGCTTCGCATTCGCCTACCAATAAGCCTTGCTGGTTGAACACATCTACGATTATCCTAAAGGAATCGCTTGTCAAGTTATAGAAGGCAATGAGGTCAAACTTGCCGATAATTGGGCGCGGGGTCACTTTTAACACATAACACCTCGTCGGCGAATTAGGAGGACTATGTAGGTTTACTTCCACCGAGAAAACCCTTTTGTCAAAAATAAAGTTTTCATAGAGGGCTCTCCATGCCAGTGCGAACCCTGCCTCTTTGCTATCTGGCTGCATGAAAAGTTTGGTGAGAGGGATAACATAGACATTGCAGTTGTATCGGTCGTCAAATGCATAGGCTGCGATTGGTTTGCCTTGAAATCTCACGCTGCAAAGCGGTGTCGTAAACTGAGTTGACATATAACAGCGTAGGAAATTGTCGGCTTCTTGGCAGTCGCCCACTTCAAGGGACGGAAAGCCAATTTTCCGCAGCAATCTGTTGGCTCGGCTGAAGGCTGCTTTCACTGCTATCGCCCCCTTAAAGGATGCAAAATGCGAGTCCCGCCTTGATAGCCTGCGGAGCGTCGTAGATGTTTGTCTCGGTTTCTATTGCGTTTTTGTAACTCCACGACTCAGGGTGGTAGGTTACAAAAACGAGGTGGTCTCGCTCTTTGACAAGGACTTTAGCGCTTAGACTTGGCTTCTTGGAGTTTTCCCCCTGACACCAAGAAACATTTACATAAGCATTGCTGAAGCTTGGGTAAAGGCACATATACGAGGGTGAGATTGGCGCCACTTCTTTCAAGTAGTAGCCGAGCAAGAAGGCAGCGGTCGGCAATGCAGCCAAGTCTGGACGGTTCTCTAAGGTACTGTACTTCAGCGGGTAAAAAATGTAGTCGGTGTCTTCAAAGACGACTTTATCGGTTGCGAAAATGACGCTGAAGGGAGCACTAAATTGGGTCTGGTTAACTTCGGCGAGAAGGTGGATGGTCACGGGTTGCCCCCTCTTCCGTGCCAGCTTCCAGTCGTGAATTGTTACGCCCCAGTAGGGGCATTTGAAGTTGATAGCCTTCACCAATTCGGCGACTGCACTTTCGTACCTTTCAAGTCGCTTGGGCATTTTAGACCCCCCTTTGGGAGCGCCCCCTGCGGGCGCTCCCGTTTTTCAGTCTTCAACTTCAACGACCTTTGCCCAACTGGGCATCTTATCTTTGCTTTCGTGGTTTTTCCCCACGAGGCAGATAACAAGCGGGATGGGCGTCGGGTCTTGCGGGAATGGTGAATAGCCATCGGTCAGAACAACGATAGCATGGTAACGGCGACGGCGTTCCTGCAAGGCTCGGTTAATGCCCTCCACCATATCAGTTCCGCCACGACCCACGATTTCCTTGATTTGCGAGAAAGTTTTGACATCACGGACAATCTTGTGCACCGCAGCATCGCACATGTAGACATCTACTTTGATATTTCCTTGCCGTGCGATGCCCAGAATTTCCGAGAGTGCTCGCTCAAGGTCTGCCGTTGACATACTTCCGCTCGTGTCAAGGACGGCAGCGACGGCGTTTGCGTCATATTGCACCATTGAAGGAATGACAAAAGGATGGTAGGCTTCATTCCGCCTGTTCGGTTGAAGGAAAGTGTAGTCCTCTTTGCCCCGTATGGCATTTGTCCGTGCCTTTCTGATTAGGTGGGCAAGGATTTGTCTCCAGTTGAGTTTCGGGTTGAGAATTTGCTCAGCAATTTCCACCAAGTCGGCTGGGACTGTACCACGATTTTTGGCATGCTCCTTGATTTGCCTTGCGCTTTCCTCTATTCGGACACGGACTTGCGCTTCACTTGCGCCTTTATTCTGGGGGTCGTTGTCGTTCGGGTCTAACTCATAGTCTCTAGGCACTCCCGCGCCACTCCCGCCTTCGTCCATCCGTTGCGGGAGCACGGGGTAATTGTGCCCCTCAGCCTCAATGATTACATCTCCGTCACCGTCTCCACCACTTCCGCTTCGCCCCGAAGATGGCGGTTGGTCGGGGAGTTTCAAGTAGTATTCCTCAGCGCTCAATCCGTTGGGGAGCCCAAACCTTTCTGGAAGGCACATTATCGGTTGAAGTTGAGGGCAGTGAATATGTTGGTTAATCTCCAAGTCAGCAGCAATATTCCACTTTTCCAGCTCATCAGGGCTGTTGAGACCGAGCAACTCTTCCCGCCTATGATGCTGACGGAACAGGTGTTCAACTTCGTGCCTCAGAATTTCCACAAGGACATTGATGGGATAGGCGCCAACATCATAAGCGTCAAGGAATTGTTGTAGGGACTTTTCGCTAATATCTTTGGGGAACTTCGGATGAAATGACAGGACGAAGAAAGGGTTGAAGTAAATTCGTGCCCACCTGTCCACTGCAATAGTATCGCAACCGATGACTTTGACGAATTTGAGCAGCGATGCTATGGGAGCGAAATAGGGATAGGGAGAAAGGGGACGACACAACCACGCCCGTGCCATTTTGAGAGTTTCCAATGCCTTCTCAAAGGCTAAATCTAAGACTTCACGGCTGACCTTAACCGTCAGGTTCTGCTTTTTCGCTGGCATTCTAATCACCTCCGCCGTTTGATTATTCGGCAGTGCTACCAAAGCAAGGGGGGGGGGCGTGGCTGCCCCCCCCTCAGGTCAATTGCTCCATTTAATTACGACGGCGCTAAGTTCCGACAGCAGCTCTCGGAATTTAGGTGGCACGGCTTTTGAGAGCTCAGAGTTAGGCATAGAAAGATGGAACAGTGTCCAAGTGCCCAGAGTCCTGCCGATTTCATTCATGTAGGAAAGGAGCATCAGTGCCAAGTCCCGTCGTTTCAGGTCGTTTAACTTCAGGATGAAGTTGGCGACAAGGGTGAGGATTTTAGTTTCCTTCCTTTGGGCGGCGTCCCTGTAGATTTGGGCGATGTTGGAAATTAGGAGCAATTGGGAATCATCACGGCTTGGCAGTGGCGCTTTGCCCTGCAAAACTGCCATCGGGTCGGGAAGGTCAACATTTTCAATCCAGTTGACAAAGGGCGTAGTAGCACCCGTCCCGACGCAACCGACGAGCAAGGCACTATGCAATTCGGTCATTTCGTATTTCGTCTTAGGGATTCCAGCGTAGACATCGGCAGCAGCCATCAGTTTTGTGACAAATTCCCAACTGCGGGGAGATGGGAAGGCATAGCAATCGGGGAATTCCATCCCCTCACGGGGAAGTTGATGGATGAGCGACGGGTTAACCTTTTCAAGGAAGGTGGCGACGACGCTACCCCACTTCCGCAGGTAAGGCGACAGGTCTTCGTCCCAGACCGCCTTAACCCTGTCAATGACTTCGGCGTCCTCACCGAAATCCCCAAATCGGAAGTAATGAGCAAGCGCCTTCGGGGCAGGTGGCTTGAATTCAAGATGGACGAAGCGGTTCGCCATCGGCAGCGATAATTCAAACCCCAACCCCGTCATTTCAGACGGGTTACCCGCTCCGATAATGCGACTCTGTGGGAGTAGTTTGAAGTCGTCAATTGCCTTGTCCAAAATAAGACGCAACAACGAAGCCCAGATGGTAGGCGGGGCAGCGGTAATCTCGTCAAGGAAAATCAGCGCAGGGCGTTCCGCAGCGACTTTGAGAAAGTAGGGACGCTCAAATTGCGTCCCGTCCTGAGTGCGGTAAGGCAATCCACGAATATCCGTCGGGTCTAAAGTTGAGCCAATGATTGTGAACACCTCAAACCCCAGAGCCCGACCGAGTTTCTCAATGAAGCGTGACTTACCAACACCCGGATGCCCCCACAAAAGGGTGGGCACATCCGCCTTCAATGCGACCGCAATCGCTTCCTTTGCGATTTTCTGGTCGGTCAACGCCATCGTAATCACCTCCGTCGGAGTTTTTGTTGCGTCCGCCCGCTAGTTATTCGGCAGGGGTTCTCCAACCGCCAACCAATCCCTCAGCCTACTATTCGGCAGACGAAAAGGGGTAAAATTCAAGGAGGAGGAGATAAATATGCCTGCCCAAATCTCCCGTTTTAAAACAGGTAAAATTAACGATATAAATCTTTCAAGGTGGAAAGAATACGATGAAATAATCACTGATAGTCTTTGGCTTTTTGATAAAAGAGATACATCAGGAGCCCATCTTGGTTGGTACTGGGGCAACTTCATCCCACAAATCCCCCGCCAACTGATGCTAAGATACACCAAGAAGGGGAATTGGGTTTTGGATGCCTTTTTTGCGACTGATTGAAAAGATTATGGAGAGATTGCTCAAAGGTTAGCCAATGCCACTAAGCAGTTGAGTTGCCTGAAAACTTCAACAATATCACCTAGCAGAATCAGCTGTTGGTCTATCTCCAGTTGTGCCTTGTCAATATTCTCAACGCTTATCACGAAGTTTATATCTTTTGCTTTACCGTTTACTACAATCGCCCGCCTGTCACGGTCAAACCTAGAGCTAAAGGAATCTATTAGACCTACCCTGAATAAATTAAGAAGGTGCAAGCGGAATGCCATAGGGAAATCTATGTGGAAAGGAAGGCGAATCCCGTCGCGGGCTAGATAACAGGTTTCTCCGAACAATCTCTCTTCAACGAATCCCTCCCCCCCAATATATGCCCGAACAGTCATCTTTTTTTCAACGAAAGCACCAACTTCAGTGCCGTTATGGACGAAAATAAAATCAGGTTCCCGCCAAGAACCCCAGCCCCAAAAGAGCCTTCCCCTTGCTTCCCTTTCTTCTCGCCTGATAAGTTTGATTTCGCCGCTACCCCCGAATTTGTCCAACCAATTTGTCACCGACTGTGCTATCTCATTTAACCGTCCTTCAATGTTGCGCCTGCGTGGCATCAGCTATCACCTCCTCCCGCTAATTATTCGGCAGGGATTTTTGCTCGCTTTAAATAAAACAGAGCGCCACCAACTTGGGGATGATTTTCAAAAAGAAGTAAAATTTTCACCAGCCTCTCGCTTGGGTTTAAGTTTTTACCTTCGTCCTTTCCGCTTTATCGGCTGCGGAGTTAGGCACTTTGTAGACCTGTCGTGACGAGATTTTGGCAGGCGTTTGAACGGGCAGAACTTCGTTTATGCACATAAAATGCGCTCAAAGGAATGAGAGCCCGATGTTAGAGATAATAGCTATGAATGTTTCTATTGGGTTTTCGGCGTGCGGGCGATAAACCCTGTCTATCGTAACAAAGCCCCGATTGTCAATCCACCGCCTTATCATCCAAGTCCACCCCTTTCGCCGCCAGTGGAACGAAAACCGCAAGCTTGCATGCCCAATGTTAAGGTGAAAGAATTCTTTGCCTGCTTTGTATATATGGAGCTTGCTTTTCTCAATCGCTGGGGCGTGTGCTGCCTCCATAACAAGATGTTCTGTTAACCTCCCAAAGTAGTGGCGCAAAGAGCGCCGACATTGTTTGTCTGCCCTAATCGTCTCTCGCTTTCCATAGGTTATCAACGAAACCCACAGTAAGTCTTTCCTATTAAAAGGATTTGGGTCAATGGAGATGTGGAGCGGACGAAGAACATTCCCCCCATACTTAAGTAACCACAACCCCTCGTCGTCTCTCTCGTAAATTGTCTCGGCAGTGATGCCCCAACCCTGCCACAGTTTGGCAAACTCGTTGAACAAGACCTTCACCTTAGCATAAACTTCAGCCGATTTGTAGCGCCTCACGGCAGTCACCCCCGTCAGATATTTCGTTGCCCAACCCACGATTATTCGGCAGGCACAAAAGTAAATCATGCGAGCTTGGAAGCCTCAATCTGCGGGTCGGTCACTCCAATATCCCTTCGTTAGGCTTTAACTTTTGTCTTTTCCGCTATATCGGCTGCAAGGTTGAGCAATTTGCGAACCCGCTGCGTTGAGACTTTTTCTCCCATAACTTCTCTGCGGGCTTCCTCAAAAAGCAAGTCCAACGCATACAGGGCTGCTGCTCGGACATCCTCTTCCGAGATTAGGTACTCCTCAGCAATTTCCTTAACCTCAATCCCCTCTGCCAGCATCCCAACGAGAACGAAAATTGGGATTCTCGTCCCCTTGATGGTCGGCTTACCAAAGCACACCTTCGGGTCTTGGCTAATGCGGTCTTTGTATTGCATAAGTATCGCCCCCTTGAGATGTGACTGCAAGGTTAATTTCGGCGCCGAAATTAACTCTTGGCGTTTCGGTTCCCAAACCCTACAGATACGAAGTCCTTGCGCCAACTGTCAAATTGTCAGACGAGCAACTCAAAACACACCGCCTTCTCAAACGATGGAAAAGTAGCGATTGGGTCTACTTCTGGCGTCCCCGTAACCTCATACTCATAGGGCTCCTTCCGTAGCCTCTGATTCTCAACAACTATCGCCCACCAATGCCATCCATTCCTTCCTGACATAAAGCGGAAGGAGAAATGCACTTCTTTCCCGCCTAATTTCCTTTTGAAGTGGGGCAGGTAGCGGACATGGCGTCGGATTGCAGCGCTCACGACCAATCTTGAAACTATCTCATCAAAAGCCCACCGAGCATCTCTTACCGCATCCCGATAAAAATGCCACGAACACACGGGGGCAAAGTTAATACGAATACCGTCCCTCTCCCACTGAAAGGCATAGATAATCAGTGAGGCTTTCGTCTTCTCGCCCCGCTCAATATCCCACTGCTTTTCTCCTAGTAGGTATGAGGGAGGCTCTCGTGGGACTTCCGTGACTTTGAAGCCCCAGCGCTCCAGTGTAGGAATATATTCCTTGCTCCAAATTTGGCAGGTAGTCTCAAAGGCAGTCATTTTGCTCACCCCTTCGTGTATTATTCGGCAGGCGACGAGGACTGGAGTTTAAGGAAATAGCCGGCAAAGCACGCCCAAACTCAAATGAGTAAGAGCCCAATGTTAGAGAGAATGTTCACGAACGCTTCTATCGGGTTTTCGTCAAATGGGCGATAGACCCTATCTATAACAACCCAGCCCCGACCGCTGAGCCACCGCCTTATCGTCCAAGTCCAACCTTTACGACGCAAGTAGAATGAAAGCCAAAACATTGCATCCTCAGCGGGGAGACTGAAATAAAGGTGTTTGCCACTCTTTCGGATATAAAGTTTGTTTTTCTCAAGGGCTATAGGCTGGGTTGCTTCTACAACAAGATACTCGGTTAACCTTTCAAAGTAGGAGCACAGATAGCGACGATTTTGTGCTTTTGCCTTCAGCACATCAACCTTTTCGTTGCTCCCAAGCGAAACCCACGGCAGCTCGCCGCTATCCCGCAGGTCTGGAACGACAGAGACATAAAGCGGGCGAAGGACATTCTCTCCATGCTTAATCAGCCATAAGCCCTCACTGTCGCCTTCGGAAATCGGCTGGGCGTCAATGCCCCAGCCCTGCCACATTTTGACGAATTCGTTGAACAGG
>Ga0080007_1108334_pt1 | contig 24366 bp, 24 predicted proteins | sample OctOCTMetagenome_FD_69210 | JGI IMG/M metagenome (GOLD analysis project Ga0080007, IMG submission 69210) | Hot spring and microbial mat streamer communities from Octopus Spring Streamers, Yellowstone National Park, USA - OCT_B (SPADES... | ecosystem: Environmental > Aquatic > Thermal springs >...
CGCCTTCACGATGTCCACGAAGGCAGGATTAGTGCCGACATCACCGACCGTATCTTCAATGACGCTGTTGCCGCTGCCACCGACCGCCGGACCGCGGGACGATCCCGTCACGGAAACGAACTCCGAGTCTCCGCCACCGCATCCCAAGAGGCTGACGAGGAGAGTGCTGGCAATTACTCCCAAAAGGCAAAGACGCCGCATATCTCATCCCTCCTTGCCTTCAAGATTTTGCGCCGTTTCGGTATAACGCTCTGGCAGCGGCGAAAGTTCCCGGAGGCTCTTTGTTAAGCCCTTAGTGTTCTGGAGGGCGAAACCCTAAAATCAAGTTGCTGGGCGCGGTCGCAAGCGCTGAAATTTCATGAGCGGGTAAGTTTTTCGCTGACTAAAGTCCGTAGCACGGTTTGTTTTTGGTTGCGCCATCAACTACAGGAGGTTTCGGGTGTGGAGCGACAATTTGAAGGGCACGGTTACTGTCGTGCCGAAATTTTTCGGTCGGGCAGGAGCCCGCCCCTCCAGAGAGGAGAGGAGTCACCCATAAAGTGCAATCTCACAAGGGCGGGCGGTGGCGGGGAGACCACCGCCCGCAGGAGCGAGGGAAGGCGGCAAAGCACTCACGAAGGGGAGGCTGCTGCTTTCGCTTCTTCCTTCTTCGCCGTCATCGCTTCCTTCCGCAGCAAATCTTCCCATTGAGCGTCAATTTCCGCTTGTATGGCTTCAATCAGGTGTCGGTTCTCGGGTCGGAACAAGTGGGCGAACCTGCGCTGTCGCTTCAGGAACTCTTCAATGGGCAACTTGTGGCGTGGCTTGTAAGTGATGCGATAAACGCCGTTCTCAATCTCGTAAAGCGGCCAGAAGCAAGTTTCAACGGCAAGGCGCGAAATTTCCAAAGTCTCAATAGGCTCAAAGCCCCAACCCAAGTTGCAAGCGATGAGCACATTCAGGAAAGCAGGTCCGTTAGCCTTAAACGCCTTCTCCGCCTTGAGCAGGAAGTCCTTCCAGTGAGACGGCGATGCTTGGGCGGCATAAGGAATTCCGTGGGCTGCGACAATCTCCATGATGTTCTTCCTTCCCTGCGGTTTGCCCGCAAGGACATCACCAGCAGGCGATGTAGTCGTGTGGGCATAGCGGGGCGTTGCGCCCGAACGCTGGATGCCAGTGTTCATGTAGGCTTGATTGTCAAGGCAGACGAAAACGAACTTGTGCCCACGCTCAAGGGCACCTGAAAGGGCTTGGAGTCCAATGTCGTATGTTCCGCCATCGCCAGCGAAAGCGATGACATTGACATCGCCATCGTAGCGACCTCGCTTCTTCAAAGCCCTCAAAGCCGCCTCAACGCCGCTCGCCACTGCAGCGGCGTTCTCAAAGGCGACATGGATGTATGGGACATTCCAAGTCGTGTATGGGAAAATGGTCGTGGTGACTTCCAGACAACCAGTTGCAACGCATGCGACTACTGGCTTATCCGAAGAAGCCATAACCCACCTCGCCGCTATGGGCAAAGGGCAACCGGCGCAAGCCCTGTGCCCGCTAACGAGGGGCAAAGGTTTCTGTGCCAATTCCTTCACGCTCGGCATGTTTCGTCACCTCTTTAGTGAAATTTGACGACCTCGGTTCATTTTCGCAACTGCTCTTCGTGAACCAAATCGTTCAACGGGCGTCTCTCCTTAGGCTCAGGCATATCGGCGGGGACGCCTATCGGCAAGATAGCGACTGGTCTCATGTCTTGCGGCGCCCCAATCACTTGCCTAACAGCGTCGTCATCAAACGCTCCAATCCAGCAACTTCCGAGTCCCAAAGCAACTGCCGCGAGATGAGCGAAAGTGCAAGCGATGGTAGCGTCCTGAAGGGAATAGAGTTCCTCGCCACGCTTTCCGTAGCGGAACCTGTTTCTCTCAGGGTTAGCGACGAACACGAGAATGACCGGCGCTTCGGCAACGAACCACTGCCCCCATGCCGCCCTCGCCAGTTGTCGCTTCCTTTCGGGGTCGCGAACCACGACGACCTCATAGGCTTGCAAGTTTCCAGCGGACGGGGCAGAGTTTATTGCCTCCAAAATCTGCTTCAGCGTTTCGTCGCTGATTGGGTCGGGCTTGTATGCCCGAACCGAGTATCGCTTTTCCAGCACTTCAAAAAACTCCACCTTCCCTCGCCCCCTTTCAAACGCTCACGACTTCATATTCGCCGCTCATCAGCAGTGAGACGAAATGCTTCATCCCAGAGATTTTGCCCACGACGACTTTATCGCGCAGACCGAAGTAGTCCAAGCAGGTTTGGCAAACGAGAATTTCCACGCCTTGCTCTTGGAGTTGGCGCAAGTGCTCTTGAGCCTGCAACTTTTCAACGGTTCGTTCGCCATCATCGGCAGCCAACTTGACTCCTGTGTTCCAGAGTATCAGGGCTTTCGGCTTCGGCTCAAGTTCAGCGAGGAAGCGAAGGAAGTTGGTCATTATGACCGCGCCAATTTGGTCGTCACCTCGCCCCAAAGTCCGCGAACCGATGAGCACGATTTTGGGCTTTGACATATCGCTCACCTCACTCCCTAACTCCCAAGTAGCGCCATGTCTCTTCAACGGGTTTGCCAGCAGCGATGTCCAGCAACTCCCTGAAGACTTCCTCAACATGCTCGTTAGTCAAGTCGCGACCGCCAAGCCCGTAGATGTAGTTGACGACCTTCGGTCCGCCAAGCGGGATGAACCGAGTGGCAGTTGTGTGGCGTTGAGTGACAAGGACATCGTAGAGGGCAGATTTGACCTCAGTGAACAGTGGACCGCCCATCGTTGAGAAACTATCCGCTCGGTCAAGGACACCGATGGCTTGAACGCCTGCCAGAACCCGAACGAGTTCGTCACGCGGGAACGGTCGGAAAACTCGGAGTTTAACTGCTCCGACTTTCAAACCTTGAGCCCTCAGTTCCCTGACGACCTCGCGGACAGTTCCGCAGGACGAACCGAGAGAGATGACAGCAACTTCGGCATCGTCCATGCTTTCAAGTTCCATGAAGCCATAGACTTTCGTGCCGAAGAAATTGGCGAACTCCTCGCCGACTTGAAGGATGATTTGCTTTGCTTGCTTCATCGCCTCGGTTTGTTGGCGCTTGTGCTCCATGTAGTAATCGGGCAAATCAACAGGTCCCATCGTCACCGGAGTTTCAACCTTCAAAAGCGAAACTTCAGGCTCATACTCGCCGATGAATTCCCTGACGGCTTCATCGGGATAGACAGTGACGGGATGGACTGCATGGCTGATGATGAAACCGTCGGTAATGACCATCACAGGCAACCTCGCTCGCTCAGCGATGACGACAGCCTGAATGAGCGAGTCGTAGGCTTCCTGCGGGTCTTCGGCAAAGATTTGAATCCAACCGCTGTCGCGAGCGCCCATGACATCGGAGTGGTCGCAATGGATGTTCAAGTTGGCGGAAAGGGAACGAGCGACAACAGCCATGACTATGGGCAACCTCAACCCAGAAGCGATGTAGAGCAACTCCCACATCAAAGCCAGACCTTGCGACGAAGTTGCGGTCATAGCCCTCGCACCCGCAGCAGCGGCGCCGATGCAAGCGCTCATGGCACTGTGCTCGCTTTCAACGGGGATGTATTCAGTGTCGACTTTGCCGTCAGCGACGAATTGAGCAAACTGCATCACGATCTCGGTTTGAGGCGTAATTGGGTAAGCGGCGACGACATCGGGGTTAATTTGCCTCATCGCTTCCGCCTGTGCCTCGTTGCCTGATAGGGCAACGAGCCTCTTTTGCTCTTCCGTTACTCTCGGCAGCGTTTTCGCTACTTCAACCATCTTCCATCACGCTCCTTTTCATCGGCTGGCTTTAACTTCTTCAAGTTCCGCCTCAAGCACTATAGTCAAGGCTTTCGCCTTGGGCGGGCATTGAAGCGAGCACAAACCGCAACCCTTGCAGTGGTCGTAGTCAATCCCAACGACCTTGCCGTTCTCCAAAATAATCGCAGCATCGGGACAAACGAGCCAGCACATCAAGCACTGGACGCACTTTTGCGGGTCAAAAACTGGTCGCTCCAACCGCCACGAACCTGTCCGATACATGACGGAAGTGCTAGGCTCAGGGATAATGCCCCCTATTGGCAACTCCCTCCAGCCTTTCGCTTCAATGCGTGCAGTTTCGCGAGCGATGAGTTCAGCCGTTTTTGCTTCCACCCATTTGACTTCATTGTAGCCTCGTTCCAGCGCCTTCAAGTTGGCTTCAATGACTTGCGGTCGGTCGCGGTATCGCTTCTCCAACCGTTGGGCTGTGTCTTTTTGGAGTGTCTCAAGGCTTATAAGCCCTGTCACCCGAGCGAATGCGCCAAGCAGCGGGACATTGGGGATGTCTTGCCTAAGGGTCTCTCTGGCTATCCCTGAAGCGTCAACGGTCGCGACCCTGTAAGGCTTGAGTTCCCATCGTTCCTGTGCTTCCTCTGGTGGCAGTGGCGTGTTGATGATAATCCAACCGTTGGGCTTCAAGCCTTCGGTGACGGGAATTGTGTCCATCAAGTGTGGGTCAACGACGATCACGATATCGGGCTCTGTAATGCTGCTGTGCATGTAGAAGGGTTGGTCGCTCAGTCGGTTGAAGGCTTGCATTGGTGCGCCCCTTCTTTCAGGACCGAATTCAGGGAAGGACTGGGCATACTTGCCCTCTCTCAACGCTGCTTGGGCTAAGATGTTCGCCGCCGTTTTCGCCCCTTGCCCTGCCCTTGCATGCCAACGAACTTCTATCAAAGTCCGCTGTGCGTTAGCGTTCATCTTCCGTCGCTTCCTTTTTGGAACCGCTCTGCCTTTTTTCATTGTCACCACCAAAAGCCGAGGCGGTTGTCAGGCATTTTCCCTTACTTGCGATCCTGCCCAAAGCAGCGCCTTTCACCCTAAAAAGCGTTGCGACAAATTTGTGAAACGGCAAGGAGGTTTGACCATGCGTCGGCACTTGAGGCACTTAAGGTCGCTTTGGTGGCGGGAGAAAAGGATTTGGGAAGTCGCCAAGATAGAAGTCGCTGATGCCCAAAGACTTTCCCAGCAACTGAGGATTTCGGCGCTGCTGGCGAAAGTCCTATGCGCTCGCGGGTTCACGACGCCCCAAGAGGCGAGAACCTTTCTGCTGGGAACAGGCAAAGACCTGCCTGACCCGAAAATCCTTCCCGGCGTTTCGGAAGCGGCGTTGATTTTGTCCGAAGCGATAAAAAGTGGGACGCCTATTTTGGTTCACGGCGACTATGATGCTGACGGCATAAGCGCAACCGCTCTCTTGGCAACGACGCTCGCCAAACTCGGCGGCAAAGTCGCTTGGTTTGTCCCCAACCGACTTCAAGACGGCTACGGTGTCAGCACCCGCGCAGTCCAGATGGCTAAGCAGAAGGGCATAAAACTCCTCGTCACCTTGGATTGCGGCATAACTGCGATGGAGGCAATTGAGTTGGCGAAGAAATTGGGCATGACCGTCATCGTCATAGACCATCACGAACCGACTGACCAACTGCCACCAGCGGACATAATTGTCAACCCCAAAATGCCTAACAGCGGCTACCAATTCCGCGACTTATGTGCGGGAACGCTTGCGTTGAAAGTCGCCCACGCAACTTTAGAAGCGATGGGACGGTCAGTTTCCGTCAGCGAACTCCCCGTTGAGTTAGCCGCTATCGCTACCGCCGCCGATGTCGTCCCGTTGGTCGGTGAAAATAGGCTCATCGTCCGAGAGGGCTTGAATTTGCTCCGTTCGGCGAGGCATTTGGGCTTGAAAGCGCTGATGGATGTCGCAAGGGTTGAGCCTTCAAGCCTCCGCAGTTTCCACCTGAGTTTCATCCTCGCACCGCGCATAAACGCTGTCGGTCGCATGGACGACCCCAAGCCAGCCCTTAGGTTGCTTTTGACCACAAACCAAAACGAAGCCTATCAACTGGCGACCAAGTTGGACGAGGAAAACCGAAGACGCCAGAAAGAGGAAGACATGACCCTGCGCATGGCAGTTGAGATGGTTGAAAGCGAACTTGACTTGACAAAGGAGCGGGTCATCGTCTTGGCATCGCCTGAATGGCATCCGGGCGTCATCGGCATAGTGGCGGCAAGGCTCGTTGAACTTTACGCGCGCCCGACCTTTTTGATTGCCCTCAGGGGCGATGTGGGGAGGGGGTCTGCTCGAAGCATTGAAAACTTCCCTATCTCGGATGCCTTACTCGCTTGCAAATCCATCATCGTTAGCGGCGGCGGTCACAAGGCGGCAGGCGGCTTTGTCATCCCTTGCGAAAACATTCCCCTCTTCCGTGACCATCTCAACGCTTTGGCGGAAGTGTGGCTCAGCGATGATGATTTGCTCCGCCGAGTCCGCATAGATGCTATCGTTTCCGCTAACGAAATCAACCTGAGGACCGTCAAGGAACTTGAAGCCCTTGAGCCGACGGGCTATGGCAACCCCAAACCCGTGCTGATGCTTCAAAACGCCAAAATCATTTACGCTGAAAGGTTGCCGGTTCAAGGGACGAGCAAATTGCTTATCCGAGTTCGGCAAGGCGAAAAGGTTCTGGAAATGGTGGGAGAGGGCATGGGCGAACTTGTCAACGAATTGCAACTGGGCTCAACAGTTCATGTTTGCTTCACAGCCGAAGTCAAATACGCTAACGGCATCCCCACCCTTGACCTTCAAATCGTTGACATAGCGCCCGCAAACTCCGACCGCATCGTCCTTCGCCACAAGTGAGGATGCAAAACAGGGAGCGAAGGTGGTCAGTTTGGCGAAGATTCGGAAAGGCTTTAAGCCCATCGTCCTTGTTTCTGCATCGCCTCGGCGGCAACAGTTGCTCAAGCAAATCGGCGTCCCGTTTGAAGTTTGCCCAGCGGGAATTGACGAAACTTTGCCTGAGCGAGTTGACGACCCTGAAACTTTTGCGATTGATATGGCGCTCAGGAAGGTTAAAGCCGTCGCGAAAGAGTTTCCTGACAGGTGGCTTTTGGCTGCCGACACATTGGTTCTGCTTGGCAACAAGCCGTTGGGCAAGCCGCAAACCCGCGAGGAAGCAGCCTCTATGTTGCGCGAACTCTCCGGACGAACGCATGTAGTCGTGACAGGTCTCTGCTTGGCGAAGACCGACAGAAAGGGCAGAATCCGCCGCTGCCTCAAAGCAGCGGAGACCACATTTGTGACCTTCCGCCACCTGACCGAAGAAGAAATCGCAGCCTACATCGCAACTGGCGAACCTATGGACAAAGCGGGCGCCTACGGCATCCAAGGTAAGGCTGCTGTCTTCGCAACTCGCATTCTCGGTTGCTACTACAATGTCGTTGGGTTGCCTTTGGCTAAGTTGGCAATGATGCTCAAGGAGACGGGCATAGAGGTGTCGGAGTTTTGGCGAAGTTCCTGCCACGAAATTCACGAGACCAACCTAACGGGAACGCCCCTCTCCGCAAGGTAGCGCTTGATGTCGGCGATGCGATATTTGCCGTAGTGGGTGATGGAAGCAATCAGCGCCGCTTCCGCTTTGCCGATGGTCAACGCCTCATAGATGTGTTCCAAAGTTCCTGCTCCCCCTGAAGCGATGACGGGAACTGGAACTGCTTCCGCCACCCGTTTGGTCAAACCGATGTCATAGCCTGCTTGAGCGCCATCGGCATCCATGCTTGTCAGCAGAATTTCCCCAGCCCCCAACTCAACGGCTTTAACAGCCCACTCAATTGCATCCAAGCCTGTAGGTGTCCGACCGCCGTGAATGTAGACTTCCCAACGGCAGTTCTCTTCAAACCGCTCGTCGCCTTCAAAAGGTTTCGGTTCGCGACCAACTCGTTTGGCGTCAATGGCGACAACAATGCATTGGCTGCCGAAACGCTCAGCGGCTTCCCGAATTAGGTCGGGGTTTTGCACAGCAGCGGTGTTGATGCTGACTTTATCGGCACCTGCCTTGAGCACCTCTCGGATGTCTTCAACAGTCCTCAAACCGCCGCCGACAGTGTAAGGGATGAAAACTCGTTCGGCAACCCTCGCTGCCAGTTCAACGACAATTCTGCGCCGCTCAGCCGAAGCCGTGATGTCCAGAAAGACCAACTCGTCAGCGCCCTCGGAGTCATAGTAAGCGCCGAGTTCAACGGGGTCGCCGGCATCGCGAAGTTGCAGGAAGTGCGTCCCCTTGACAACTCGCCCGTCCTTGACATCCAAGCAAGGGATGATGCGCTTCGCCAACATCTTCATCACCTCAGCCCAATTTTCAACCGACCAAGCAGACGAAGCCCTTGAGGTATTCGCTCTCGGGAAAGTTTAGCAGTATCGGGTGGTCACGGCTCTGGCTCAGCCTCTCAATGATCAAGACTTCCCGCTTAGCGTCAAGGGCAGCCTCAAACAGGACTTGCTGGAACATTTCAGGGCTGACCATGCCCGAGCAAGAGAAGGTCACGAGGAAACCGCCGGGCTTCAGCAACCTCATTGCCAGCCAGTTGATGTCCTTGTAGCCCCGCAAGGCGTTGGGCACTGTTGCTTTCGTCGGTGCAAACCTCGGCGGGTCAAGGATGATGGCATCAAATTGCTCGCCCTCATCGCGGAACTTTCGCAAAACTTGGAAAGCGTTGCCTTCCAAAGACTGAACTGCCCCAGCGAACCCGTTGATGGCGGCGTTCTCTTCCGCTAACCTTAGGGCTTCAGCGGAAGTGTCAAGGTTGATGACATGCTTTGCCCCTGCCCTCAGTGCGTAAACGGCAAAACTGCCCGTGTAGGAGAAAGCGTTCAGAACCCGTTCGCCCTTCAGATACGGCTCCGAACGGAGACGGTTTTCGCGTTGGTCAAGGTAAAAGCCCGTTTTGTGCCCGCGCCAAACATCAACGAGGAATTTGAGCCCGTGCTCGGTTATTGTGACTCGTTCGGGCGGAGGTTCGCCCTTAATCGGTCCGACGCGCGGCAAAAGTTTTTCCCTGAGCCTCGTGTCAAAATCGCTCCGCTCAAAAACTCCTTTCGGCTTGAGCAACTCCATCAAAAAATCGGCAAGCAAATCACGCCACTTGTCCATTGCGGGCGTGTAAATTTGCACAACGACGAAATCGGCATAGCAGTCGGCAATTACTCCGGGCAAGAAATCGCTTTCGGCGTAAACGAGCCTGAAGGCATCTGTTTGGTCTGGTATGCCCAATTGTTTGCGCCTTTGCCATGCCTGCTGCAATCTGTTCCAAAGCCACTCTTCATCAAGCCGCTCGTCCGATTTCCATGTTGCGATGCGGACAGGCACTTCCGATTGAGGGTTGACGAACCCGCGAGCCAACCAAGTCCCGTCTTGGCTCACGACATCAACGATGTCGCCGGGTTGAACTTTGCCCTCAATTTTCGCTACCGAACCGCTGAAGAGCCATGGGTGGCGTCGTTTGACCGCGTCCTCGCGCTCGGGCTTGACAATCACTTTTCCCGTCGGTTCTCCTTTTGGCATGCCGATCACCTATGCAGCGATTTTGTCGCACTGTGGCAAACTGATGACTGTCCCATTGGGAACAACCTTTGCGAAAGGGGATGGGCGAAAATGGTCGGAGTCAAGGTCACGCCCCAAGAGAAAAACGCTTGGCTAAGAAAACTTTTGGAGCAACCGGGCATCATTCGCAGTTTCGGCGCCCACGATGTTTTCACAGCAATGCTCGTTGAGCGGGCAGGTTTTGAAACCGTTTTCATCGGCGGTTTCGGAACTTCAGCGAGTTTGCTGGGTTTGCCCGACATCAACTTCCTGACCTTGAGCGAAATGGCAGATGCCGTCCGAAGGATGGCTCGCCGCTTGACAGTCCCGTTAATTGCCGATGGCGACACTGGGCACGGCGATGTCCACAATGTCGTCAGGACCGTTGTTGAGTTTGAATCGGCTGGTGCGTCGGGAATCATCTTGGAAGACCAAGTTGTGCCGAAAAGGTGCGGTCACTTTGAAGGCAAGCAAGTCATCCCCGCCGAGGAAATGGTTTTGAAACTGAAAGCAGCACAAAAAGCCCGAACGGATAAAAACTTCGTCATCATTGCCCGAACCGATGCCCGTGAAGTGCACGGTCTTGAGGAAGCCATTCGGAGAGCGAACATGTATGGCGATGCTGGTGCTGATGTCGTCTTCATTGAAGCGCCGATGTCGGTCGCCGAACTTGAGGAAATTGCCAAGCGCGTCCCATACCCCAAGTTCGTCAACATGCTGACGGGCGGGAAGACGCCCATCCTGACAGCGAAGGAGTTGGAGCAAATGGGCTACAAAATCGTCGTCTATCCCATTGACACTTTGTTGGTAACGGCGAAAGCGGTGATGGAACTGACAAAGGCGTTGATGGAAACGGGGACGACTTTGGCGATGCGGGACAGGATGATTGCCTTTGACGAACTCAAGGAGATTTTGGGCGTTGACGAATGGCTTGGCTTGCGGGACGCCCTCAAAGCCTGAGCGAACGAAGGTAGGTGATGCCCGTGCGGGTGCTCGTAGCCGAGGACGAATATCTCGTGCGGGAAGAAATAAAAGCGTCGCTGACCGAACTTGGGCACATCGTCGTGGGCGAAGCAAGTGACGGCGAGACAGCCTTGAACTTGGCAAAATCCGTCAAGCCCGATGCTGCCGTTCTGGACATCAAAATGCCGGGCAAAGACGGGATTGAAGTTGCGAGGGAACTTGTCAAGGAGGGAATTTGCGCGGCGGTGCTCCTTACTGCCTATGCCTTGCCCGAGTTCATCCAAAGGGCTAAAGAAGCGGGAGCGTTCGGCTTCCTGACCAAGCCTTTTGACCCCAAAGCCTTGGACGCTGCCCTGCAAATAGCTGTCGCCCGGTTTCACGAGTTCAGGAAGTTGCAGGAGGAAATCAGCGAGTTGGAAGAGGAGTTGGCGACAAGGAAACTGGTGGAGCGGGCGAAAGGTTTGCTCATGAAGCACTACAATTTGAGCGAGGACGAAGCCTACAGGTTGTTGCAACGGCGAAGCATGGAAACTCGCAAGCCAATGCGAGAGGTCGCCGAGGCTGTGCTGATGACCCTTGAATTGCTGGAAGAGCCGAAAGCAACTAAAAGGAAGCGGTGAGGGTGAAGGGGATGCGAATCCTTTTCGTCTCGGAATGCTACCATCCGGTCCGAAACGGTGTTGTGGCGGTCATTGACATCTTGACGGAGCAACTCAAAAAGCGCGAGCACGAGGTCGTGATAGTCGCACCCAAGCACCCGAAAGCCAAAGGTGACCCTGAATGGGTCGTTCGCGTCCCTTCCTTGCCGAACCCTTTCTACCCGGACTATCCCGCAGCCATCCCTTGGGCTCGCCAACTGCGTCAAGTCATTGACACTTTCAAGCCCGACATCGTTCACACCCACTCGTTCATGTGGCTTTCCCGTTTTGCGCTTCGCCACGCCCAGAAGCGCAGCATCCCCGTCGTCACAACTTTCCACACCCTTGTGACCGAATACTTACACTATGCGCCGGTTCCGAGGTGGATTAGCCTTCCTTTCATCGCCCGATGGGTTGAGTCTTTTTGCAACAAATGTCAAGTCGTGATAATCGTCTCGCCCATCGCTGAACCTTTGCTCCGCTCCTTTGGCGTCAGGACGCCGATTGAGTTCATCCCGACAGGGATTGATGCCGAACAGTTCGGCAAGGGCAACGGTTTCCGCGTTCGGAAGGAGTTGGGCATCCCCGCAACGGCGAGCGTGCTGCTCTATGTCGGGCGGATTGCCAAAGAGAAAAACATCGCTTTCCTGCTTGAAGCCTTGTCTCCCGTTTTGGCTGAAAGGTTGCGGACTTATCTGGTCTTGGTCGGCGATGGTCCGGAAATGGCTGCGATGAAGGCTAAGGCAAAAAGTTTGCCGGGCGGGGAGCGAATCATTTTCGTCGGCAGTCGCCCGAGAAGCGAAATCCCAGATTTTCACGCCGCAGCGGACATTTTCGTTTTCGCTTCGGTCACGGAAATGCAGGGTCTGGCGTTAGCGGAAGCGATGATGTCGGGTTTGCCCGTTGTCGTGGTCGGTGAAGGTGGCATCCGATACTTTGTCAAAGACGGCGAGGTCGGCTTTGTCGTCCCACACGATAAAATTGGGTTCGCAAACGCTGTCAGGACCTTGCTGGACAAGCCACATTTAAGGATGGCTATGGCTGAGCGGGCACGGATGTTCGCGATGCAAACTTTTTCCCTGTCGTCCTGCGTGGACAGGCTTGAGAGCCTTTACCAAAAGGTCTTGGCAAAAGAATTTGAGCGTGTTTGAAAGTTGGGCGGGGAAGGGTAAACAGGCAACGACGCTGCCGATAACTCGGAGGTGTCACCAAGTTGGCGACCTTTTGTCGGCACTGCGGCAACGCAATAGGGGATGGGGTTGAAAAGTGCACTCACTGTGGCGCTTCGCTTAACGGCAAAACTGCTCCCGAAAACGGTCAAAATCTGCCTTCCGAGCCCGCTAACAAACTGCCGGAAGTTTCGCCGGAAGATTTGCTGGCTCAAGCGATGAAGTTGGCTGATGAAGGCGCTTATGACGATGCGATTTTGCTTTGCCGGCGGGCGATTGGGCTGAAAGGGGACTTCGTTGCTGCATACGCTTTCTTGGGCGAACTTTACGAGCGGGTCGGTGAAAGGGACAAGGCGTTGGCTGCTTACGAGAAGGCGTTGGAACTTGACAAAGATTATGAGCCGGCAAAGTTGGGCAAAGAACGGCTTGAAAAAACTCCGCCACCTGAACCAGTGCCCACTTCCCAGCCTTCGGTCCCCAACTGGGTTTGGTCTGGTCATCCCCTGCCTTTGTTGGGAGCGACGGCTTTGGTGATTTTCCTGCTGTTCGTTGTCCGGGCGATAGTTCCACCTGTTCCGAAATCCCAACCTGTCCCGCCGCAGCCACCAATCACTTTAGCGCCTTTGCCCCAACACCACGCTGCCCCTGCAACAGCGCCGCCATTGCCAGCAGCAGTTGAAGTCGCTTTGAAGAGAGGTATGGAAGCGCTGAACGCCAAAAGATACGACGAGGCAATCAGTTGGTTTGAGCGGGCATTGCAGTTTGCTCCGAACAACAATGAAGCCAGAAGTTGGCTTCTGATTGCGAGGGCAATGAAAGAGGAAGTCCAATCCCAGCGTCGACCACCCGTCATAGCGGCTCGCTCTGAACCTGCACCTTTGCCTGTTCTGCCTGCTCCCCCACCTCGAAGGGAGTCCAGCGGTGAAACGATGCAGAGCCAACAAAGAGCGCCTCAACAATCTCCAGCAAAAATTGAATCGCGCCAACAGCAAACCAATCAACAACCGCAACCGACATGGGGCTGGCAGCCTCAATGGGGCTATCCGTCACCTGTAATGCCTCAATCGCCGCAAGCCAATCCTTTCGTTGTTCCCGGTCAACCTCAACGCCCTGCTATACCCAACATCCCACAATCACCGGCAATTCCGTCGCCGACAGAGAAGCCACCTGTAATTAACCCGCCAACAATTTCCGTGCCTTCAATTCCGCCACCGCCTCCCAGCATTGAGGACTTGGAGCGACAGGCTGCTCAAAAGGTCTCTGAAGGCGATTTCGCTTCAGCGGCACAAATCTACCGAACCATCCTATCACGAGGTGTTGGAATTGAGCGCGAGGGTTACATCCGCCAACAACTGGCTTTGGCTCTGCAACAACTGCGACGATATGACGAGGCTGCTGAAGAATACGCCAACGCCATCGCCGCTTACAAGCGTCAAATTGAGCAGGGCATAAATGTCGCTGCCGCCCAAAGAGGTATTGAGGCATGCCAAAGAGGGCTTGAAATTTGCAAGCGGGCAAGGTGAAACCGCATGAGGTTCGTCGCAATATCGCTCCTTCTGTTGACCATTGTCGTCCCTGCAACCTCTCAACCGTTGACAGTTCTGCTTTTGCCGCCACCGTTGCCGCCAGTTAACAGCGACGCTCAAGATGCAATGGTGGCTGCTTTGCCCGTCGTCTGGCAAAAATTGATGGGCAAGTGGGCTGTCGTCACATTCCACAAAGAATCGCCTTCAATTCAGCGTGCCAAGTTGGAAGGCAAGTTGCCACCCGATGCCTTGACGAACCCTTACGAACATGCCGACAAACTCTGTGCCATTGAGGGCACGAAAGTTGCCCTCTGGCTCAGGGTGACGAAAGCCGAGGACAAAACTCCGCAAGCGATTGAAGCGAGGTTGCTTTTCCCCGTTGATGCCCGTTTTGAAGTCGACATCTCCGAAACACCTGTCACGGATGAAGAGCGGAAAGTTTTCCGCCCCATTTCGCCCCGAACACCGCCAACGCCCGAAATGGTTCTCGCCTTCAGGCTCGGACAGTGGCTGAGCGAGCAAGTCAAACCTGCCCTTGAATTGGAAACAGCCCAAGCCACCGCCCCTGACTTGAAAGTTGCCAAATCGTTGATTGCGGAAGGCAAGTGGGACGAAGCCATTCAAACCATAAGCCGCATAATCGCTGTCTCGCCGCAAGACCCGAACCTTTACTTCCTGCTGGGACAGGCTTACGAGGGGCAGCGGAAGTGGGAAGACGCTTTGCTTGAATACCGAAGAGTTGTCCAATTGCAACCCGATTTTCTGGACGCATGGAAAGGCATCGCAAGGGTAGCGGCGCAACGGAACCGATGGGATTTGGTCTTGACGGCAGTTAGGCAAGTCCGCAAAGGACAGGAAAGCATTGAGCCAATCTATTTGGCTCTGGGCGCTAAGGCTGCCACCAACTTGGCATCAACGGCTTGGAAACAAGGGCGAGACAAAGAATCGGAAGCGTTGCAGAAAGAAGCGATTGAACTTGACACTTTGCTGATTCAAACTGCCACAGAGCCGGCGATGGTCTTGGAAGCGGCTGAGCGCTTTCAAACCAACCGCAAGTGGGACTTGGCTGCGGACGCTTTGGCTAAACTCGTTTCCCAACTTCCCCTTGACCTTTCCCTTGCCGACCGAATTTTGAGGATGGCGTGGGTTCTGAGGCGTTCTGACCTCGTTTACCAGTTCCTTCTCCGCATCGCCTCAACGAAGGAAGATTGGATGCCGAGCCGAGATGTTTTTCGCATCGCCGTTGGCGTTTTGGACGGTGAAGCGGTGAAGTTGTTTGAGCAAGTCCGAAACAGCCTTGCCTCTTTTGATGCCACCAAATTGACCCGTGAAGATTTGATGGCTCGGTTGCAGAAGGTCAACGCTGAAGCGGAGCAATTGCTCAAAACCGCCCATGCCCTCAAAGCCCCGGAAATTTTCGCCAAAACTCACAACCGAAGGTTGCTCAGTTACGAACTTTTCCTTCAGGCTACCACGCTTTTGATGCAGTGGGTAGAGCAACCCGACGACCTAACCCGCCGCCGCTCGCAAAGTCATCTTCAGACACCTCCTAAAGGCAGCGAATAGCGAGTGGTGAGTAGCGAATGGCAAACGATGTCGGACATCTACTCGCTACTGGCTATTCGCTACTCGCCTTTATGCCACTTCCCCTTTCGTCACCCTCAGGAAGACATCTTCAAGGTTCATTGTCGTTTCGCTGAAGGTAGCGATGCGGTGACCGTCCAAGATGATGCGACGCAAAAGTTCGGCTTGGGTCTCGTCGTCGCCAACGAATTGCGCTTCCACCGTGCTGTTGACAACTTGGACACTGACGATTTCTGGTTGCTTGCTCAGCCAATCAGCGAGTTTATCTGCTCCGTCAAGGCAGCGGATGGTCAAAATTTTTGCAGGCTGAAGTTGCCGCAAAATGTCATCAACATCACCCCAAAGCAAAAGTTCGCCCTTCTCAATGATGCCAATCTTGTTGCAAAAGTCGGACAACTCAGGCAATATGTGCGACGAGACGATGACAATTTTTCCCATAGCACCGATTTCCCTCAGCAACTCCTTCAACTCAGCACGGGCTCTTGGGTCTAAGCCCGATGCGGGTTCGTCAAGGAGCAAAAGTAGCGGGTCATGAAGCAATGTCTTGGCAAGACACAAACGCTGCTGCATCCCTCGCGAAAGGGTCTCAACATAAGCATCCCGCTTGATTGTCAAGTCGGTCAGTTCCAGCACATTTTCAATGACCTGCTTTCGCTCTCGTGGCGGGATGTTGTAGGCTTCGGCAAAGAAAGCGAGGTATTCCCAAGCGGTGATGCCTTCGTAAAGTCCGAAGAAGTCGGGCATGAACCCGATGAGCGGACGGGCTTCTTCAGGGTGACGAACGATGTCTATGCCATTGATAGTGGCAGTCCCTGCCGTCGGCTCAAGCAAAGTCGCCAGCATCCGCAGCGTCGTTGTTTTGCCCGCACCGTTTGGACCGATGTATCCGAAAATGTCGCCGGGTTGAAGGGTGAAGTGAATGTCCTTGACGGCGACGAGTTGCCCAAATTCCTTTCTCAAGCCTTTAACTTCCAGCATGGCTTGCACCCCCGCGTCAAATTTTTGGCTTGTCATATCGGTTTGCGAGTCGCTTTTGCGATGGCTCGTGTCAATAGGGCGATGATCAACGCCGAAAGCGTCAGGTAAACGATGCCTTGCCATGTGCCCCAAAGGAAAGGTTTCTCACTGCCCCTCTCTGTGGCGAAAATAAAAGTCCCGACGATGGCGAATGCAGGGTTGTATGACCAAACAGCAAACCTAAAGTCAAGCATCCAACCATACTTGAGCCAACCTTCTCCGAAAGCCTCAAAAGCGAACAGGTCAATATGGCGCTCCCCAGCCATCGCAAACAAGGCTAAAAACAAGCCCCAAAGCACTGGCAGGATGAACAGCACGAAGACTTGCCCAGCGAAAGCGACTGCAGCGGCAACCATGCCCCGCTTGAGCCAGTAGGAAAGCCAAAGGGTGAAAGATGTCAGCAACACTGCCCAACCGAAAGCGACCAGTTGAGTTTCAATGAACCATTGCAATATGCTGGCGGATGAAAGCGTTTGGAAGTTCTTGAAAGCGCCAATCAAAACTAAGGGAGCGAAAAAGAAAGCAAGTAACGCAAGCAGTGCCAACCTTGAAAGGAACTTGCCCATGACAATTTGCCCCGCCGTCAGTCGGGTGAGAACGAGCATGTCCCAAGTCGCCTTCTCAAACTCCATTGCAAAAAGGGCGTGGCTCATCAGCGGCGCAACCAACCACAAAGTCAAACATTCCAAACCGACGGAAAGGTAAGGCATACCGTGCTGGACAGTTTGCTCAACAAGCCAAAGGTAAATGGCGGCGAAAGGGACGCACAAGAGCACAACTTGCCATAATGGTCTCCGAACCATCAACTTCGTCTGCCCAAAAAGGTGATAGCGAAAAACTGGATTGGCTGAAACCCATTTCTGCCAAAGCGTCATTTCGCTTCACCTTCCGATTTCGCTGAACCTATGCCCATTGACCTTTCGCTCACTTCCGAAATCGAAACTGCACGAGGCAAGTTTTCTGTCGGAATTTCCGTCGCAGTGGCAGGACGAGGCAGGTTGGCAATTTCTGGCGAAACCGTCGGAATGGCAGGCAGATAGGCGAAAGGGCGAAGTTTCGCTGCCGCATCACGACAAGCCAAACGAACTTGCTCCGGCGTCAAAAAGGAACGAGCCTTCCGCTCCAAAACGGGCAACGCCTCAACGAAACGAAGTTCCCCCAAAGCCCAAGCCGCTCCAATGGCTGCTAATTGCGATCCACTGTTTAGCGCCTTTATGAACGCCTTAACGACTTGTGGGCGATACTTGCCGGTCAAAATCTTCCTTGCTTGCTCGTCCACCTTTCTGCTCAAGGCTTTCTTGAAAGCGTGCACTAAATCGCCTTCACCAAATTTTTCAAGGACCGTCGCTGGCTTCCCGCGCGTCAGTTTCTGCTTCCCCAATGGTGCGTCGTGCATCTTCAAAAGTCGGGACAGGCATGCCGTTAGTCACCTCCCAAACCCAACTCTCATCGCCGAGCAACACTTTCCCAAACGCCCTAACCGCTCCGCTCAATCGCCCCAACTTCTCTCCAACCTTGTGGACGACCAAATCCACATCCCAACCCTGAGATGCTTCCAAAACCGCATCTTCGTATCTCTCCCGTTCCTTCGGCGCTTTGCTGATGACCAGCAAGTCAATGTCCCTTGCCAAATCGGGAGCGTAAACGGCTGAGCCAAACAAGACAACCGCAACAATGTCTGGGTCAATGGAAAGTAGCGCAGAAACAATCTTTGACAGCAACGAATCCGTGATTGGCGGTTTTCTGAGCGTTTTCATGCCACATCACCGAACTTCAAAAATTTGTCAAGGCAAGCCGCGAACGACTTGAAGGGTGACATAAGATTTTCGCTGAGCAGGAGCGTTCAGGCTGGGCGTTATGTCCAACCCTTCCGCTTCCGCAGTAACGAGCAAGCATCTCGGCGAAGGTGAGCGCGAAGGCGATGGCGGAATTGGCAAGGTCACTGTCGCCGATTCCTGAGGAGCCAAAGCGGGCAATTGTGCCGTTGAAATAGGCACGAATTCAAATACTGACGGACGCCAAGGCTCGTAAGAACTTGCCGCCCGTTGATTGACCAAACGACATTGCCCTGACTTCAAAGCGACAGGCAGGCGGTTCGTCACCGTGACTTGCAAGTTGTTTCCTCGCCGCTGAACTTTGACATCAACGGTGCCTTTGAGCGTGATTGGTTTGGCGAAATAAAGCAACCGAAAACTTAGGTTAGGAACTCGCAGAACCGTTGAGACTGTCGGACCGTCCCAAGTTTCCAGAACTGTTCCGCCCATCATGTCGCCGTAGTAGTCATGAATTTGCGAGAACACGCCTTCGGCTTCACCGAAGTCCAAAAGGTAGTTGCCAGCGCGCTGAATGAACAAAGTTGAGCCGGCAAGCAAATAAGCGTCTGCTTCTCCCGCCGCCACAATCACCGTCCCGCGAGTGAGGTTTTGAGTGCCAATTTGGTGCAAGCCCAAAGTCGCTTGACCGATGAGAAAAACGAAAGCGATGGCAGAGACAGGTGCGATAAGCCAATGCCAGTCAAGGGCTCGCCTTCTGCGAAGTAACGCATAACTCAGCGGGACTATGATGACGAAGTAGGCAAGCAAAGTCATCGCAATGTTGGTGACGCTGGGAAGTTCTAAGCGGAAAGGCAGAGGTGGTGGTTGGGTTGGAGTTCCTCCTGTCATCGGAGCGTAAGGCATAGGGTAGCGCTGCCATCCCTGCCACTCTCCTAAAGGAGTAAGCCAAACCGACCAAAGGTTTGCGACCGTTAAGTTTGTCAATGGCACGACAGACTTGCGCCAAAAATTGGGCAATCCTTGCCAGCCGCGAAATGGCTTGTCCCAAAGGTTGAAAGCCACAAAGACGATTGAACCGAACCCGTAACGGCGGACGGCAACGAGTGGCAAGTTCTCAGTCCCGCACAAAAGTTGAGCGTCGTCGGTCAATGTGCCAACGGTTGTGAATGCTGGTTCGCGTGGGGGCTGAACTTGTAGCCAACGGGCAAGTGGTGTCCAATCGGAGATTTGAGCGGTTCTCGGTTTTTGGATAGGTAGCAAAGAAGCCAAAGCGATATGCCTAAGGTAAATTGCCGCTGAACCGCCGGGCACAACTAAAATGCCGCCCATCATCACCCATCGGCGAATTGCCCGCCATTGACTCATTGTCAACCTTTCAGAACCGCTTCCAAGCACAAGCACGCTTACGCCCGTCAATGCACCCGCCTTATCGGGCAAATCTTCGGGGCGACAATATGCCCAAACCCACTCTCGCGGCATAGTTGCTCCCAGAGTCAAGAAAGGTGCAGGTCCTGGTTTTGGTGGCGATTGAGGCTGAGGATTCAATTGCCGAAGCCATTCCAGACCGCCAATTTCATCGCCGACAGCAACAACGAGCCTAACATTGTCGTTCGGCGTGACAGAAATCGTCTGCTCCGGTATGCCACGAACTCCATCAAGCCTGACAGAAATGCTCATCGTGTTGGACAAAACGAAAGGCAGGGCGATGATTTCTTTTCGGCTACCCGTCGGAAGCGGTAAATGGAACAAGTGACGCCGCTCAGCGCGAACGCGCGATGGCGAGACGACAAGAGTGGCGTCAATTGACGGACCATCGTTTTGAACGACGATTTTGAGGGGCAGGCAAGAGGTTGGGGGGACGGTTGTGCCGAAGAGGGGACGAACTTCAATTTGGACGGGCAACCTCTGAGCGGCTGCCAAAGCCACAAACGATGCCAAAACGGTCACAAGCAATCCTAACCGCATAAGAATGCACCTGCCTTTCCTTGTTCGGGAATCGCCACTCGTTTGACGAAATTTTGCCATCCTTCGTTCCGCAATGGCAAACTTGTGGCGGAGGTGAAGAAAATGGCGGAAGTTGCACGGAAGGTCATCACTTGGGAAGATTACCTGCAGGGTGAGCCGAAAGGTTTGGAGTGCTACGAGATTGAGGACGGAGAGGTGATAGTTGTGGGAGCGCCAAGCGGAGAACATCAATGGGTTATTAAGGTCTTGCTCAGAGTCTTGGATGATTTCGTGACCTCAAGACAATTGGGCATAGTCATCCAAGCGCCTTTTGATGTCGTTGTCCAACGAGACCCAGTTCGCACTCGTCAACCTGACTTGCTTTTTCTGCGGAAGGAGCGAGGTGGGACGCCAGAACAAATTCGGCAACTGAAGCGGCTTGAAATTCCGCCCGACATCGCTATTGAAGTCGTTTCGGCTTCCGAAGAAGAAACAGAGCGGTTGGAGCGAAAACTCAGGGACTACCATCGCATTGGTGTGCCTGAGGTTTGGCTCGTTTACCCTGAAGAGCGAGCCGTTGAGGTTTTGGTTTGGGCAGAAGACGGTTGGCGTTGGCACGGGTTGTTTTTCAGCAAGGACAAAATCCGCTCAACGATTTTGGGCGAAACCGATTTTGCCGTCGGGCGAATTTTCGAGTAGGGGCAAGGCTTTTGCCACCCTGCTTATCTTCCGCAAGAAAGTCCAGTCTCCGATTTCCTTCTGCGTGACAAAATGCTGTCGGTGATGGCGGCATGTTGGTTTTGGGCATTGAAACTTCATGCGACGAAACTTCAGCAGCAGTCGTTGAAAACAAGGTCTGGGTGCGTTCAAACATTGTGCTGACACAGACGAAGTTGCACGAGCCTTTCGGCGGCATCGTCCCTGAAATAGCGTCGCGAAAGCAAATGGAGTTTATCGCTCCCGTTGTCCAACAAGCCCTTTCCGATGCCGGAGTCACTTGGCGAGATTTAGATGCCGTTGCGGTCACCAACCGCCCAGGCTTGATTGGCTCGTTAGTGGTGGGCGTGAGTTTCGCTAAAGCAGTAGCGTTGGCTCATAACTTGCCACTCATACCCGTCAATCACCTTGAAGGACATGTGTTTTCGGTGTTTCTGAAGGAGCGGGGCGAGGGACGGGGGACGAGGGACGCGGAAAAAGCGAACGGAAACCAAAAGGAGTGGGGATTTCCTTTTCTTTGCCTGCTGGTTTCGGGCGGGCACACGGAGTTGATTTGGGTGAGGGATGTGGGTGATTACGAGGTTTTGGGGAGAACGAGAGACGACGCTGCGGGTGAAGCCTTTGACAAAGTTGCTCGGGCTTTGGGGTTAGGTTTCCCCGGCGGTCCTGCAATTGACAAGGCTTCGGAAGGCGGTGACCCCAACGCCATTGCCTTTCCGAGAGCCGATTTGACGCCATCGTTGGATTTCTCTTTTGCAGGTTTGAAAACAGCAGTCGTGCGTTACCTTAAGGGCTTAGAGGAGCGGCTCAAACGCAAACCGAACCCAACCGTCGCTGACATTGCAGCCAGTTTTCAAGAGGCTGTGGTTGACATGCTGCTGACGAATTTGGAGCGGGCGGCAGAATTGACCGATGCTGAACGGGTTGCCGTCGTGGGCGGAGTTGCTGCCAACCGAAGGCTAAGGCAAAAACTGCTGTCGCTCGCGGAAAAGCGAGGATGGCAACTGGCATTGCCAGAACTCAAATGGTGCACTGACAACGCTGCCATGATTGCCTGTGCTGCCAGTTTCAGGATGGAGAAAGGTTTGGCTCAACCCAACTTGCTCTTTGATGCCTACGCTGTGGCTGAAATCAACGACGCCCATCCTTAATGGACGCAACTGACGGCAGGTGTCATATTGGTTGGTGATTGGCATGATTTGGCTCATAGCGTTTCTCTGCGGGGCAATAGTGATGGTCTTGGAGATTGCTGGCGGGTCTCGGATTTTGCCCATTTACTTCGGCAGCGGCGCTATCACTTGGGCAAGCGTTATCAGCGTTTTTCTGGCAGGGTTGAGCGTCGGTTATTTCCTCGGCGGTCTAATTGCCGACAAATTCCCGACACCTTATGGGCTTGGCATTTTGCTAATTCTCGCAGCCATCGGCATAGGTCTCATCTCGCCGCTGGAAAAATGGCTTTTCCCAGAAGAAGTCGTTGTGGGTGCTGGTGGCGTTCCTATGCCCGTTGAAAGTGTCTTCGAGCGTCTAATGGGGCGCTATGGAGTTCTTCTGGCAGCAGCGGTTTTGTTCGGTTTGCCCACAATCCTTTTGGGAACAGTTTCGCCCTATCTTGTCCGACTTGCGTCCAAAGGAGTGGAAACTGCAGGAAGGACTGCCGGCAGCATTTACGCAGTCTCAACGATTGGCAGCATCGCAGGGACTTTGGGTTGCGCCTTCGTTCTGCTTCCCAAATGGGGGGTGAGTGCTGTGTTGATGCAAACAACGGCTGCAACTCTTTTCGCCGCATTGCTTTGTTTCGTGGCTGGAGCAATTCCGTCGTCTCGGCGTTCGGGGCGAGCAAATTTGGCTTTGATTTTGCTTTCGGCTTTGCTGGCAATTTCCCTTGCTGCCGCTCAAGTGCTCTATCGGCGCGACAGTTTGTATCACCGCATCATCGTGGAACAAGTCGGCAACATCCGCTACCTGAGATTTGATGCCAGTTACCAGAGTGCGATGGACTTGAAAGACCCAGACAGGGCAGTTTTCGTTTACACGGACTACCTGCATTTGGGTTTGCTGTTCAAACCCGACGCGAAAAAGGTTCTCTTCATCGGGCTCGGCGGTGCGACGGCTCAAAAGAAGTTTCACAAAGACTACCCGCAGATGGTCATCCACACCGCTGAGATTGACCCTGTGGTCAAAGAGGTTGCCGAGAAGTTTTTTGACTTCCGAGAGGACGAACGGATGAAAGTTTTCATTGAGGACGGAAGGGTTTTCTTGCGCAAGACCAAAGAGCGTTACGACCTCATCATCTTGGATGCCTATTACGGCAGCCGATACGAAGTCACGCTGCCCTTCCACCTCGTCACGAGGGAATTTTGGTGGCTCGCAAAGTCGCGGTTGACGGGTGATGGCGCTGTGGTGTTCAACCTTGTCGGTCGGTTGGAAGGTTTCCGCTCGGAAGTGACCCGTTCAATCCTGAAAACGATGCTCTCGGTCTTTCCCGAAATTTACCTGTTCCCCGTTGAGTATCGGAGGATGCCTTGGCTTTACGACCGTCGAAACTTGATCGTCATTGCGCCCGTCAAACCCTTGAAACTCTCGCGGGAAGATTTGGTCAAGCGAGCCGAGGAGATGGTGAAAGAGGGCAAAATCAAAATCGCCCAACTGCCCAATTACGCTGCCGACCTTTACTTGAAGCGAATTCCTTTCAACGATGTCCCGCTTCTCACCGACGATTACGCTCCCGTTGAGTTCCTGCACCCATAAGCGAGTGTTTTTGTCAAAAGTGATGCGAGCAGGAAAGCAAACTTTGAAGGCGCGAAGGTGATGGCTGTGGCGGTGACGGAAGACAGGCTTCTGAAGATGAGAGAGGTAGCACGGAAAAGGCAGTTTGGCTTGAGGGTCGTGCTTGAGGAACTGGAGAACCCGCGAAACATTTCGGCAATTTGCCGAACTTGCGATGCTGTCGGCGTTCAGTTCCTGCATGTCGTCCACAGGGGCATTTACCCAATCGTCCTTGACAAGCGGACTTCTGCGGGAAGCCATCAATGGCTGACGGTTATTCAACATCCAACGATTGAAGACTGCTTGAACGAACTCAAGGCAATGGGGTTTCGCATTTACTGCACCCATGTTGACCCGACGGCTAAGGAGTTCACGGAAGTTGACTACACTGGCAAAGTCGCTATCGTTTTCGGGAACGAAGGGCATGGCGTTTCTGAGACGGCGCGCAAATTGGCGGACGAGCGCATCGTCATCCCACAGGTTGGTTTCGTGAACAGCCTAAATGTTTCAGCCGCAGCAGCCATCATCCTTTATGAAGCCTTCAAACAGCGCAAAAAGGCAGGGCTTTACGACACCCCAGAGTTTACGGAAGAGGAGCAAAACGAACTCGTTCGGATGTGGTTGGAGCGGGAAGAGGCAATTTCGCAGTTGGCAAAGTAACTTGAGGCTCACATTCGTTGGTGAACGAACTCGCCTGCAACCATTGTTGCAGTCGCCTCTCTCCCTTCGCTCAGCAGCACATCGTAAGGGTCATCAATGCTGGCGTTGAACCGAAAAATTGCGATGTCCGCCTGCTTACCCGCATCCAGAGAACCGACAAACCTGTCAAGCCCTAATGAAGCCGCTGC
>Ga0080007_1108251_pt1 | contig 24194 bp, 18 predicted proteins | sample OctOCTMetagenome_FD_69210 | JGI IMG/M metagenome (GOLD analysis project Ga0080007, IMG submission 69210) | Hot spring and microbial mat streamer communities from Octopus Spring Streamers, Yellowstone National Park, USA - OCT_B (SPADES... | ecosystem: Environmental > Aquatic > Thermal springs >...
GCTGACTTTCAACGCCAACGAGTTTCTCATCCGCATTGACACCCTCGCCCGTCCAGACGAACTCCATCGTCTGCTGGACATTCCCATCGCTGCCGTAGCAATGGGCGCGGGGCAAGGGACGAGGGGCATAGTTTCAGGGACGGCGGGAATGGTTGGCGGGATGGGCATGGCAGGTGAGATGAGCCCGATGGGCGAGATGAGAAGCGAACCGATGTCAAGCCCTCAGTCGCTGTTTCCCAGCCCTCAAAACATGTTCGCCAGTCCCCAGTCCCTGATCCCCATCCCTCAATCGGCGAAACGCATCGTCTACCTTCGCGATGTCGCTGAAGTTCAGGACGCTTACTGGGAGCGACGAAGCGGCTACTTTTATGTCGTGGGACGAGGGGCGAGGGACGAGGGACGGGGACAGGAAGCCCATAACCCGCAAATCGTCCCCGCCATTGAAGTAGCGGTCTTGCAAGAGCCTCAAGGCAGCAGTGCCCAAGTCGTCCCACGCATCATGAAAGCGGTTCAGGAACTGGAGCGGGAATTTCCAGGCGTGAAGTTTCAGGTCACCTATGACAACTCCCGCTTCGTCAACCACCTGACTTTCAAAGTCTGGGAAGAGTTGGGATTGGCGGTTTTGTTCACGGCGTTGGTCGTTTTGCTTTTCCTCGGCGAATGGCGCGGGACACTCATCGCCCTCATCACCGTGCCAACTTCTTTGTCGTTTGCGACGCTGATGTTAGTTCCCTTCGGTTTCTCCCTCAACAGCGGTTCGTTGGTCGGCTTGTTGCTGAGCATCGGTCGCCTCGTTGACGACAATATCATTGACATCCACGCTGTTGAACGCTACTTGCGTCGGGGCTTTGACCCCAAGACGGCGACGATTGAAGGCATCGCCGAAGTCCGCCTCGCCGTCATCGCTTCCACCGCCACCTTCACCGTTGCTCTCATCCCGCTGCTGTTTTGCGGCGGCATCACTGAGTTGATGTATGTGGAATTGGTTTACCCGCTGATGTTTGCCCTTCTGGCATCCATGCTGGTTTCGTTCACCCTCACGCCCATCCTGTGCGCCAACTGGTTGCGCCATCCTGACGAACGGGCGTGGGAACGCCGTCACCCAATCCTGCGTTGGCTTTACTTCGGCTTAGACCCAGTTCAGCGGTTTTTGGACAAAGTGGAAGCGGGTTATCGGCAAGCCATTGACTGGACGCTGCGCAACCGTTTCGCCAACTTCGTCCGCATCACTGCCACCATCCTAATTGGTTTCGCCTTCTACCACTTCATCGGCGGCGAGATGATGCCGTTGGGTGATATTGGGCAAGCCTTCAGCATCATGGAGATGCAACCCGGCACTTCCTACGCCGAGACGGAACGGGCGGCAAAGCAACTGGCACGCATTTTGGCAAAGCAACCCGAACTGGAAGTCGCATCCATTGAAGTCGGCACCGAAACGATGTTTGAGTCTTGGTCACCTTACTTCACGGGCTATCAGATGCCTCAGGTCAATGGCGTCGCCTTCATGCTCACTTTCACCGAGAAGGAGCGACGGAAGCGGAGCATCTGGGAAATCATTGACGCCATCCATCGGGAAGCGATGCAAACGATTCCGGGCGTTCGGCGGGTGCAAATCAAAGAGATGGGCGTGGATGTGATGGCGACGGCAGCAGCACCCATTCATCTCATCATCAGCGGTCCTGATTTTCAAGTCCTTCACCAAATGGGCGAACAACTTTTGCAAATTTGCCGAACCGACCCGCTTTTGCGGGAGCATTTTGCTCAACCTGCGACGACTTGGACGCTGAACCCCAACGCTTACGAGTTGGTGCTGGATTTGCCCAAGTTGCGTGAGTTGGGATTGACACCAATAGATGTGGCGCAACAAGCCTACTATGCCTTGACAGGTGGATTGGCGAGCGAGTTTTATCGCCTCGCTTCCGTTCGGCAGGCGACCATCCGCATCCGATTGGACGAATCCCAACGGCGCCACTTGGGCGACTTGCAAAACCTCTTTATCACGACGCCTGACGGTCGGCAAGTTCCGCTTAGCCATATCGCCGAAATTCGCCCTAAACCGATTCCGACGGTCATTGAGCACGACAACTTGCGTCGGGTCATCGGCATCACAGGCTACTACCGCCCTGGCAAGTTGCCCAGCATGGACTTGGCGATGGAGATAGAAGCGCGGGCGTTCCAGCAACTCAACTTTCCGCCCGGCTATTCCATTGAGATGAGGGGCGACATGACACAGATGATGGACAGTTTTCGGCGGCTCCTTTACAGTTTGCTTCTGGCGGTCGTCTTCATGTATCTCATCCTCGTCGCCCAGTTCCGCAGTTTCCTCGGACCGTTTGAGGGGCGACATGACACAGATGATGGACAGTTTTCGGCGGCTCCTTTACAGTTTGCTTCTGGCGGTCGTCTTCATGTATCTCATCCTCGTCGCCCAGTTCCGCAGTTTCCTCGGACCGTTTCAAATGGCGGCTTCGTTGCCGTTGGAGTTGACGGGCGTGTTCTTTGGCTTGTGGTTGATGAAGATGCATTTTTCGTCGGTGTCCATCATGGCGGTCATCGTCCTCAGTGGCATGGACATCACGACGGCAATTTTGCTCCTTGACCTCATCCAGCGTTACCGCGAGCAAGGGATGCCTCGCGACGAGGCTATCAAGCGGGCGTGCCCTGAACGGTTGCGCCCCATCTTGATGACATCCTGCACGACGATGGCAGCGATGATTCCTTTGGCATTTTTCCCGACAGGTGGCTCGGACGCTTATCAGTCGTTGGGCGTCGTCATCATCTTCGGCTTAATCGTCGGAACCGTCCTCAGCCTCTTTGACATCCCCATCATGCACACCTATGTGGACGACTTCGCCCAATGGCTTAACCGAAAGGTGCTGAGACGCAACGCCGATTGAATGTGCAAAGGGAGTGAACATAAATGCATCGGCAGCGACGAAGCAAAGCGAGAAGAAAACTGCTGCAGGGTATATGCATAAGTGGCGTCAGAACTGTCGCAAACTTACTGTGAGCGCAACGAGACGGAGGCGAGACCTTTGCCGACTGACATCGCTTATTCGGTCAACGGCGTGCCAATTCGGTTGACGGAAGAAAGGTGGCGACACATCGTTATGGTGCGCGATGACCTGAGGGGTCGCCGCGAAGATGTATTGATGGTCGTGGAAGACCCTGACTTTGTGCTGCGTGGTTACGGTGGAGCACTTTTAGCCGTAAAGGGCTATGGTCGCGGTCGCTATTTGGTCGTGGTCTACAAGGAACTTTCAAGCCATGATGGCTTCATCATCACTGCCTTTTTCACTTCCAGACCGAAGGGGGCGATTGTATGGCGACGGTCGTGACGAAACGGCGAATGAGCAAAGACGAAGCCGTTAGGTATGCGTTGAACTTGGCAAAGGAAGTTACGAAATTGGGGCAAGACCTTTGGGTCAGTTACGACGCCGAAGCCGATGTGCTTTACATCAGCCTGCAATATCCGCAAAGAGCAACCGACACCATCATGCTGGATGATGTGGGCATCTTGCTAAGTTATCGCGGCAGGAAGTTGGTTGGCATCACTGTCCTTGAAGCGTCAAAGCGATAAAGCGGGCAAAAGGTGAGCGCAAATGAGATGGGCGATGGTGTTGGGCATCGTTTTTTGTTTGCTGACTGCCTCAACGGCTCAAGTTGACCCCTTTTCAACTCGCCCCAAAATTCGGCAACCCTTGAGTTTGCGGGAAGCCGTTGAAATTGCTTTGCGTGAAAGCCCTATTTTGCGCGGTGCTGTCGCCGAACTGAAGGCAAGCGGAAGCGCGGCTGCAAATGGCAAGGTCGGAAAAACGATGGCAACTTTCCCTCAACGCCTTCGCCAGCACGGGCACGGAAAGCGCCATCCTTGCCTCGCCACCAACTGTCATGCCGTCTGCCACGATGCTGTTGCCGCGCCGAACTTTCTTTGATGCCAACGCAATGCTCATGTTCCCGATTTTCACGGGCGGGCGACTGGAAGCCCTCATCCGCCAAGCGGAAGCCGTTCGCCATGCGACGGCGGCGCAGTTGGAAGCGATGCGACTGGATGTAGCACTGGAAACGAAACTGGCTTATCGGCGAGCGTTACTGGCAAGGGAAATGGTTCGGGTCGCCGAAGTTTATGTCGCTGCGATGGAAGAGCGGGTTCGTGTTGACAAAGTAGCGGCACAAGTTGGGCGCATCCCTGAGTTTTGGGTTTTGCGGTCTGAAGCGGAGTTAGCCAACGCCCGACAAATGCTTGCCAACGCCCAACGGGATTACGAAACGGCACTCATAGCGCTAAAAGCCATCATGGGAGTTCATCCCGACTCTGAAATCACTTTGACCGATGAGTTGGGTCGGGACGAGGGACGAGGGGCGAGGGACGAGTTGAGAGTGGGCGAGTTGCCGAAGCGGGAAAAATTGCTGGCGGAAGCGATGGAGAAACGCCCTGAGTTACGGGCAGCATTACGGCAAGCGGAGGCGCAAAACTATGCCGTGAGGGCGGCTAAAGCCCTTTATGCCCCGCAGGTTGGTTGGACGGTGATGGCGAATTACATGAGTGGGACAGGTGACATGGGACAGGGAGGTTATCTGGCAGGCATCGCGGTTGGGTTGCCCATTTCTGATGGCGGGCGACGGAAAGCGATGGTCGGCGAAGCCCAAGCCATGCGGGAGAAAGCGTTGGCAGAAATGGAGCGCTTGAAGTTGCAAATCGCCAGCGAAGTGGATACAGCGCTGCGTGAGTTGCAAACCGCCTTGCAAAACCCTCAAACCGCCCAAGCAGCTTTAAAGGCTGCGAAAGAAGACGAGCGGGTCGCCAAAGTTCGCTACGAAGCGGGGCGAAGCATGTTGGTGGAGTATTTGGATGTCCTTGTCACTTTGTTGCGAGCACAAGTTAACGAAGCCCAAGCCCGCTACGGGTTGGCGGTTGCCGAAGACAAACTGCGCCGAGCCATCGGCGAATGGTGAAAGGGTAGGGGAGAGGGACGCTAACGGCTGCCGAGGGTGACGAGGAATTCCTGTCGTCGCCCATTGCGTAGCACTTCCACCTTGACCTTCGCCCCACCTGGTTGTTGCAAAACGAGGCGACGCAAATGGGCGGAATCTTTGACGGGGATGCCATTGAACCGAACGATGACATCGCCTGGGCGCAACCCTGCCAAGTAAGCGGGTGAGTTGATGAGCATCTCCTTGATGACAGCGCCCGCTTCCGCCGTGATGCCCAGTTGCCGAGCCTCAGGCGAATTGGCATCCATCAAGTCAACCCCCAGCATCCCACGCGTGATTCGCCCGCCTTTCAACAAGCGGTCAAGGATGCGCTTGACCTCGTTGATAGGCAACGCAAAGCCGATGCCGATGTTGCCCCCTTGCCCGATGATGAAAGTGTTGATGCCGACGACCTCGCCAGCAAGGTTCAGCAACGGTCCGCCACTGTTGCCAGGGTTGATGGCAGCGTCGGTTTGGATGAAGGACGAGACGGCAGGGCGCCCATCCAGTTCCTCAAACTCCCGCCCTTTGGCACTGACGACGCCCACCGTTACCGTTTTGTCCAGCCCAAAGGGATTTCCAACTGCCATCACCCATTCGCCTTTTTGCAATTTGTCGGAATCACCCAACGGCAGCGCCGTGAACCGTTGGTGCGTCCCTTCCACCTTGAGGACAGCGACATCCAAAAGCGGGTCGTAACCGACAAGACGGGCAGGAAATTCGTCGCGTTCGCTGATGCCGACGCGGATGGTGTCGGCGTTGGCGACGACATGGAAATTGGTCAGCACATAGCCATCGCTGCGGAAGAAAAAGCCCGAACCGTAGTTGGCAGGGACGCGTTCGGGCACTTTTTCACCGAAGAAGAACTCGCGAAAGAGCCGATACTCTTCGGGCACGGGCGCCGTCGTGGCGATGTGGACGACACTGTTTTCCGCCATCTTGGCGACTTGAACGAAAGGCACCGACAAAGCCAAGCCACCTTTGGCAGGCGCAGCCACGACAGGAAGTGAAAGGTCAACGGGACTTGGTGTCTTCAGCCATCGGGCAATTTGGTAGCCCGCAAAGATGCCAACTATCAGGACGGCACCGAGAAGGATGATGAGCCGACGCACGGGAGATGCCCCCTTCAACGACTGACAGTTTTGCTGTGGGCTTTCACCGACGCGACGGTTTTAACGATAGTCGCAAAACTTTCAGGGTTCAGCGACGCCCCACCCACCAATCCGCCATCAATGTGCTCTTGGGCGGCTAAGTCGGCGATGTTGTCAGGCGTGATGCTCCCGCCATACAAAAGGCGCACTTGTTGCGCTACCGTCCCGAACAGTTCGGCGACGGCGGAGCGGATAAGTCCGCAAACACGGTTGGCTTCAGGGGCATCACAAACTTTGCCCGTCCCGATCGCCCAGACGGGTTCATAAGCGATGACAAGGCGGGCAACTTGTTCCGCTGTCAAGTTGTCCAAGGCGCGACGGAGTTGGTGGGTGATGATGGCGTCTGTTTGCCCTGCCTCGCGCTCGGCGAGGGTCTCACCAACGCAAAGGATCGGCGTTAGGTCATGTTTTAAAGCAGCGTGGATTTTTCGGTTGACGGAAGCATCAGTCTCGCCAAAGACGCTGCGCAGTTGGTCGTCTTCCAGTTCAGGGTCGGGTTTGCCAAATCGCCCTCGCCGTTCACTGTGCCCGATGATGACGAAAGAGCAACCGACATCGCGCAACATGATGGGTGAAATTTCGCCCGTGAAAGCGCCTTGCTCGCGCCAAAACAGGTTTTGAGCGCCCAAGGCAACCCGCGTGCCCCGCAACCGTTCGCCCACCGCCCAAAGCGCCGTGAAAGGCGGACAAAGGACGATCGTGCAGGACGGGACTTCCTGAACGGCAGGCAAAAAAGCGTCCACGAAAGCAATGGCTTCGCCGACCGTCTTGTGCATCTTCCAGTTCGCTGCGACCACTGGCTCTCGCATGAACCCATCCCTCCGTCGGCAAAATTGTGGCGCAAGGAGTGCTTGACAAAGGGAACGAGATAGCCTAAACTTTGCAGCGAACGACCGCCAATCGCAGATGACCTTTGCTAACTGTCGCAAAAGGGATGCTGAAGCGGGGCGGTAGCTCAGTTTGGTAGAGCGCGGGACTCCAAATCCCAAGGTCGGGGGTTCAAATCCTCCCCGCCCCGCCAGTTTCAAAGGTCCTCAAGTTTTGCCCCCTTGGCTTACCATCATGAAAGGAGGAAAGCGATGGTGACAAAATCATCGTCGTCGGGTTTGGCAGTGATTTTGGTCTTGGTGCTGGTGGCAAGTGTCAACCCGCAAGAGGTGGTGACAGGTCCAGTGAAAATCTACGACACCGTTTACGAAAAAGTTGACCCAGGTCCGCCTTTCACCGAAGCGCCACGAAGCGTTGAAGATTGGCAGCCACCTGAACCTACTGACGAGGAACGGAAGAGCGGTTTCATCGTCTTCACCCGACCTGAACCTTTTGACATCAAGCCTTGGAGTCGCCCGAAGCCTGAAGAGCGAGTGAGCCAATTGAGTTGCTTTGCTGCTAAAGGTCAAACGACTTCCCTTTGGCTTGCTGTCTATGCCCTTGAGCCTTTGAGCCGATTTGAGTTGACCGTTCAAAACCGTTCACGCAAAAAACCTGCGCCAGAAGTGACGCCACTTTATGCCCACTTTTGGGCACAGCGAACCGATTGGCGTGGGCGAACATATTACATCACGCCAGAACTTCTGCTGCCAATGGGACGAGGAATGAGAAAAGGTGAAGCCATGTTCCCAGCGAGAGGCGGAACGCTTGAGTGGAGACCCCTTGACATTCCTGAAGGGGAAACGAGGCTGTTTTGGCTGACCGTGAGAGTGCCGAAAGATGCCGACGCCGGCGAATACAACTTCACACTTGCTTTGAAGGGAAGCGGTAAAGCGCCGTTGCGACTGACCTTGACAGTTCGCGTTTTGCCCTTCCGCCTACTCAAGCCACCAGAGAAGCGATGGTTGCTTTACAGCGACAGTTGGCTTTGGGGACGATTGCCCGATGAAAAGGTCCTTTCCATTTTGCGGGACATCGCCGATCACGGCATTGATGGGCTGACCGAATTGCCCTTCGGCAAACTGGACTTGAGCCAGTTGAAAGAAGGCATCGTCCGTTACGACCCTGAACCGCTGTTGCGCATGCATCGGCTGATGGAGCAGGTTGGCTTGAAAGGACCGCACACTATCGGCGTCTTCATAGAATCGGAAGCAGCAAGGGCTTTGAATTTGCAAGTTGACTTGAACAAGGAATGGGACGAGCGCCTGAAGGAAGCGGTGCGACTTATCGCCAGAACAGTCGTTGAAACTTTGAAGCCGCACAAAATTGACTGGTTGTTTTACGGTTGGGACGAGCCGGGACCTGAGAACTTACAAGCGCTGCAGCAGTATCGTTGCTGGCACGAGGGCGGTGCGAAAACTTATGTGACCTTCTATCAACGGGCGACTTACGATGTGGCAGGTCAATGGATGACGACTCCTTGCTTTTCCGTCGGTCTCGTCAACCGCAAGGAAACTGCTGAGTGGGCACGAAAGGCTTGCGATGAGAGGGGGCAGAAGTTTTTCTGGTATGGTTCGGGTTGCTATTTGGGACAGGAAGGGCGAATGTTCCCGAACCGCTACTTGACAGGATGGCTGTTTTGGAAGACGAAGGCGGATGCGCAAGTTTCGTGGACTTTCGTCCGACCCCACGAAGACCCATTCAACGATTTTGATGGCAGCCAAGCCAACCAAGTTGAGCCAAAAGACCAATGCACTGCCTACCCGCATTTTGAGCGACCTAACGACTACAACAGCATGGTGGGCATCATCCCGACAATTCAGTGGGAAGCCATCAGAGAAGGCATCTCCGATTACTGCTACGCCTACACCCTGCAGAACCTGATTGAATATGCCCGAAGGTTGGTCAAGGGAGACGAGGGACGAGGGGCGGAGGAAGCGGGCAAGGGGCTGAAAAGGCGGAAGAGTCGTTGGGCAATGAGGTTGCAGGAAATCGCTGATGAATCGGAAAAGTTGCTGGCAACGGTTGAGGAGAGTGTCCCATGGGGCAATGAGGTCAGGCAGCGTGGCTACACCAACGCCGATTTACAGCAAGTGCGGGCGTTGATTGCAAAGCAAATTGAGCGGTTGGTGATGGCAATTAGCGGTGAGAAATTGGCTGGAACTCAAAAACCACGAAGGCTGGCTTTGCACTTCCGCTTCCTTCCGCCAGAAAGTTCACCCATTGCCAGAAATGTCCCTTTGCCCGTCGTGAGCGTTCCGAGGATGAAATCGCCACCGAAAATTGACGGTTTGGTGGGTGAAGAAGAATGGCAAGATGCTGGCATCGCCCATCCCTTCTACGAGCATCAAACGGGAGCGATAATGCCCGACGAGATTGATACGAAGGCGTTCGTTGGCTACGATGACCGTGCCCTTTACATCGCCTTCATCTGCCGTGAACCGAGTCTGGAACGCATAAAGGCTGCGAAGTGGGCGAGGGATAGCGACGGCGTTTGGCGAGACGAAAGCGTTGAGGTCTTCATCGCTGACCCTGAGAACCCGAACCGATACGCCCATGTCATTGTCAATGCTGCGGGAGCAGTTTACGACGAACTGGTTTTTGACACATCTTGGAACGCCGACTTACAAGTTGCAACTCATGTGGGCAAGCGGGAATGGAGTTGTGAGATGGCTATTTCGTGGGACTCGCTGCCTTTTGATGCGAAACAGGTTCTCAAAGGCAAAGGGCTTCGCCTCAACTTCTGTCGCAACCGAAACTTGATTGGCGAAAACCCAAGCCATTGGGCTTGGTCACCAACTTTCGGGTGGTTCCACACGCCTGAGCGATTTGGTTTCGGGAGGTTGGAAGACACCGATGTCTTCGTCGCAGCCATTACGCCACCGAGGCTTTTTGGCGAAAAGGAGTTGGCTGTCCAGTTGCGAAATAGAAGTCAAGAGACAGTGACGGTTTGGGTGGATGGGCAGAAAGTGACCGTCCCTTCGGGCAGCACGAAAACGGTGCATGTCCCTGTGGACGCTTCCGTTGGCGAACACGAACGCATTTTGCGTTTGCGCATCGGAAACGAGGAACAAGTTTGGCGAATCCCTTACGCCATCCCTGAGCCCATCAAACTCGTTTCTCCGACCGTAGTAGCGAACGAACGGGGCGAAGCCACATTAACAGTGATCGTGAACTTGTCGGAAAAGTTGCGGGTGAAAAGCGCTTTGAAAGTGGAAGCAGCAGGTAGCCAATTTTCCGTCCCCTTGCGTGAGGAAAGGACAACCGCATTGCTGTCCGTTTCGCAACCTTTGCTTGCCGTCAAAATCTCACTCGCCGATGCTTCAACGAAGCCTTTAAGCGCAACTGTTTTCGTCCCTTGACTTTTTGATTTGCAGCGTAAAAGTTCTGACGGCAAGGTGATTGGCGATGACGAGACGGGAGTTTGTGAAGGTGTCGCTTGGTTTGGGAGCAGCGGTTGCGGCGAAATCGGAAGCGAAGGCGTCACAGCAACCTTCTCCCTTCCTTCGCCGTGAAGGATTTCAGTTGCTTTTCGGCGGTCAGCCGTTTAGAACGCTTGGCGTCAACAAGCACGAGTTGCTTTCCCTTTACCTTGCCGACTTGCTTGGTCATGACCGAAATGAAGCGCTCACATCGGCGAGGAAGTCTCTTGACGCTTTGGCGCAAACTGGCATGGTCGCCCTTCGGGTTAACGCTTTGCCTTTCTGGCCGGCAGAAATTGAGCGCACTTACTTTGAAGCCCGCGATGTTTTCTGGAAGCGCTTTGATGAGATGGTCTCAGATTGCCGTCAACGAGGCTTGAAACTAATTCCCGTTTTGATGTGGCACATCGCCTTTCCCGACCTTGCCAGCGAGAACTTGCAAGATTTCGTCAACCATCCCCGTTCAAAGAGCCGTAGGCTTTTTGAGGCTTGGGTTGAAGACATCGTTACTCGCTACCGTGATGACCCGACAATCCTGTTTTGGGAACTGACCAACGAGGCGAACTTGACTGTTGACTTGAAGCCCATGTTCCCGCAGGGAGTTATCCCGCCCTTTGATTTGACTAAGCCTTACAAGCACCTCGTCCGTAATCCTGCGCCTCGCAACTAACGAAACAATTGGAGTGCCGACGAGTTGGCTGCATTCGTTCGTGAGACAACCTTCCTCGTAAAATCCCTTGACCCCAACCATCTCGTTGGGACGGGCTTTTCGCTGCCGAGACCTTACGCTTGGCATTTGTGGCTCGGTTCTTTGCGTCGTGCAAAGGAGATGGACTGGACGAAGGACAGCGAAGAGGAGCAAGCCAACTTCATTCGCCTCATCAATCCTGAACCCATTGACCTCATCAGTTTCCACTTCTACCTTGATGCCGACGAGACGCTTGACCAAATTTTGGTGCTGAAGCGTGTTGCCGATGAACTGGACAAGCCCGTTTATGCTGGAGAACTGGGCGTTTCAACGAAAACGGTGCCGCAGGGATATTCGCACCCTGCAGGGCGAGAGGGTTTGAGGTGTGTATTGGAGATGATGGAGGCGTTGGATGTGCCGATGGTTTTGATTTGGTCTTGGGACGATTACTGCAAGCCCCTTCACGAACCCACTGTTTACTCGGACAAGCATTTAGAAGTTGTGGCGATGTTGAAGAAGTTTCAGGAGCGATGGGGCAAAAATTTCCGACCGACAACTCGCGGGGTTTCAGAGTCAACTTGGCAACGACTTCAGACACTCCTTCAAGATTGGCGAAAAGTCTTGCGAAGGGCGAAGTGACCCCAAACGACCTAAAACCCACGACCCCGCCGCGCCAAGCAAGGTGGGCACGAATATCAACAAAGGGAAATTATCGGACATTTTTCGCGGGAGGTCAGCAGGGCTTTGTTGTCCCCTCAGGGCAAAAGGTGGCAGAAGGTTGCCCTTAGCCGCTTTAGGATGAAGTTTTCGTTCGCAAGGCTTCCTTTGCCTTCCCTGCTAATGTGGCGAAAGCGTCGGGGTCGTTGACTGCCAACTCCGCCAACATCTTGCGATTGAGTGTCACCCCCGCCAATTTCAAGCCGTGCATCAATTCGCTGTAGCGAAGCCCGTTTAGGCGGGCGGCGGCGTTGATGCGAACGATCCACCAACGGCGCATGTCGCGCTTACGCTGGCGGCGATCCCGATAGGCGAAGTTGAGGGCACGGATGATGGTCTCTTTGGCGCGTCGGAAGACGACGCTTTTTAGCCCCCAATAGCCTTCCGCCATCTTCAGCCATTTCTTGTGGCGTCTTCGGGTGACCGTTCCCGCTTTCACCCGCATCGCTTCTCACCTCGCTAAACCTGTCCTGGCAACAGGGCTTTCACTTTTCGGACATTGCTGGGATGCAAGTCTATCGTTCGTTGCAAATCCCGTCGGCGGCGCTTGGATTTTTTGAGCATGTAGTGCTGACCGCCGACGCGCTGATGCAGCACTTTACCGCTACCTGTGATTTTGAACCGCTTAGTAGCCGTCCGCTTCGTTTTGGCGGATTTTGCCATTCAAAGTCACTCCTTCCAAAGGCGATAAGGGCTTGGGTTTCTCACGGAGGTGACAACGAAAGGATAACGCAGCCATCCCTTGGCTGCTACTGTTCACCACTGACGACCTCTATGACCTTTGGCGTCTCAGGTTCTAGTGGCGAAGTCGTCGGTGTCGTGGGCGGGGACGCAGGTTGATTCGTCGGTGATGGGACGGATGCGATAGGTTGTTGGGTTGGCGAAGGGGCAGGCTTAGGCGTCTCTCCTTTCTTCCCTTCCTTACGGGGCGACAAGGTGACGGTCAGCAGGTTGCCTTGCGATTGGATGGGCGTTTCGGGAATGGCGACGGCTGCCAACCGTTCCACAAACTGGCGCAACTTTGCTTCGCCTAAGTCCATGTGCGCCGCCCATCGTCCCCGAACTTGCATGAAGACCCGCACCCGATGTCCTTCCCGCAAAAACTCCTCGGCGTTGCGGATGCGGTGCATCAGGTCATGTTCGCCGATCTGGGGCGTCAAGCGGATTTCCTTGAGTTCCTTGTGGTGCTTTCGGGCTTCTTTTTCCCGCTTGCGTTGCTGATACTTGAACTTGCCATAGTCCATGATGCGGCAGACAGGCGGGCGAGCCTGCGGCGCCACCTCAATCAAATCCAGCCCTTTAGAGCGCGCCAATCGGATGGCGTCCCTTGTGTCCATCACGCCCAATTTTTGTCCGTTCTCGTCAATGACCAGCACCTTTGGGATGCGGATTTGTTCGTTCACCCGCAACTCACGGCGTTCTTCCCGTTCAGCGATGACCGTTCACCTCCGCCGAAAGTTTAGCCGACGGCAGACAAATCGGCGACTTGACACCGAAAGTTTGGCAGCAAGTCGCCACCCGTCAACTCGTCTTCGCCCTGAAAAACTTGCACCTGCGTTAGCGATTTGTAAACCGTCACGGTCTTCGCCTCTGGGTCAACGAGCCAAACTTGTTTGGTGCCCGAGGCAAAGTATTCGCCCAACTTCTGCCCTAACTCTGCCCAGTTTTCGTTGGGCGAAAGGACTTCAATCGCCAAATCGGGGGCAAAGTCGGCGAAGCCGACAGGCAGTTTCCTTTCGGGCAACCGTTCCCACAGCACCAACGAGACATCGGGCGAGCGGATATTGCCGTTCGCCATCCGAAAGCCCGCACTGGACGCACAAAGGATGCCGATAGAGTGAACGAAATGCCCCAAGACCATGATGATACGGGCGACGATAGCGTCGTGCAAAACGCCCGCTGGCACCTCCCTCGCCTCCCCCTCCACCAGTTCGTATTTGCGCCCATCGTCGGGCAACCGCAGAAATTCTTCCTCTGTCAAGCGCGGCTTAACGACCGCTGCCTCTGCCATTGCCGTCACTCCCTCATAACGCAAGTAACTCGCTGACTTTGCACCGAAAATCCGGCAGCAACTCTGTGCTGATTTCGTCGTCGGCGTAAAAGACTCGGACTTCGGTCAATGATTTGTAAACGGTCACCATGTGCTTTTCTGGGTCAACGAGCCAAACTTCCTTGGAGCCGCTGGCGAAGTATTCCCCCAACTTTCGTCCCAACTCCGCCCAATCCTCGTTGGGCGAAAGGACTTCAATCGCTAAGTCGGGAGCGCCTTCTAGAAAACCTTGTGGCGGTTTGCCTTCAGGCAGCCGTTCCCGTAGCACCAACGAGACATCTGGTGAGCGAATGTTGCCCGTGACCATCTTGAAACCAGCGCTGGAAGCCGCCAAGAAGCCGACTTTTTGAGCGGAAGGATACATCAAAAATCCGATGCGCATCACGATAGCGTCGTGCAAAACGCCCGCTGGCACCTCCCTCGCCTCCCCCTCCACCAGTTCGTATTTGCGCCCATCGTCGGGCAGCCGCAGAAATTCTTCCTCTGTCAAGCGCGGCTTAGTGGTGGCAACTTCCGCCATCGGCACCCATCTCCTTGCAGCCCTTCGGTCATCCCGCAACAGGTGGCTTCAACTGCGGTTTGAGCCACTCAATGAAGCGTTCTAAAGGCATTGCCCCCAAGTCCTTGCGCCCTCGCTCTCGGACGGCGACGGTGCCCGATTGCGCCTCCCGATCGCCGACGACGAGCATGTAAGGGACTTTGCGCGCCTCGGCGTCAAAGATGCGCCCTGAAATCGGTTCGTTACGCCCGTTGACTTCCACCCGCACGCCTTCACCCTTCAAGCGTTGAGCAATTTGCTGGGCGTAAGGCAAATGGCGTTCAGCGATGGGCAAAACGACGACTTGCACGGGCGAAAGCCAAACGGGAAAAGCGCCCGCGTAATGCTCCGTCAGCACCGCCACAAATCGCTCCATAGAGCCAAAGAGCGCCCGATGCACCATCACGACCCGATGTTCCTTGTTGTCGGCGCCGATGTAGGTCACATCTAACCGTTCGGGTAAGTTGAAGTCCAACTGGATGGTGGAGCATTGCCAACGCCGCCCCAAGCAGTCCCGCAGGAAGATGTCAATCTTCGGACCGTAAAAGGCGCCGCCACCGATGTCCAGTTCGTAGTCCAACCCCAACTCTTGGGCGACTTCCTGCAACTCCCGCTCCGCCCGCTCCCAACCTTCCAAAGTCCCCGCAAATTTCCCTTCAGGGCGGGTGGCGATTTTGACCTCAAACTCGTTGAACCCAAAGGTGCGCAACATGAACAAAGCGAACTGGACGGCGTTTTTCACCTCGTCCTTCACTTGGTCGGGAGTGCAAAAGATGTGGGCGTCATCTTGGGTGAACCCCCGCACCCGTAGCAACCCATGCAGCACGCCAGACCGCTCGTAGCGATACACCGTCCCCAATTCACACAACCGAACGGGCAAGTCGCGATAACTTCGGGTTTGCGTCTTGTAAATCGTGATGTGGAAGGGGCAGTTCATCGGCTTAAGCAAATACTTGTGGGCTTCCACTTGCATCGTCGGGAACATGAAGTCGCTGTAAAGGTCAAGGTGACCGCTGCGTCGCCACAACTCGTCGCGGGCGATGTGGGGCGTGAAGACAAGTTGATAGCCTCGCTGAAAGTGTTGCTCCCGCCAAAAGTCCTCAATGGTCTTGCGGATGAATGCCCCATTGGGTAGCCAAAGGACAAGCCCCGAACCGATCGTCTCGTCCACGATGAACAAGCCCAACTCTCGTCCCAATCGGCGATGGTCACGCCGCTGGGCTTCTTCCAACCGCCTCAGGTGCTCTCGCAATTGCTCTTCCGTCGGGAAGCAAGTGCCGTAGATGCGCTGGAGCATCGGGTTGCGCTCGTCGCCCCGCCAGTAAGCCCCTGAGGTGCTCAGCAACTTCAGCGCCTTCACCCGACCTGTGCTGGGGATGTGCGGTCCTTTGCACAAATCAATGAAGCCATCCTGCCGATAAAAACTGACCGTCTCGCCGGGCAACCCGTCCAAGATTTCCAGTTTGTAGGTCTCGCCCATTTGCTCCAGCAATTTGCGCGCCTCGTCTTTGGGCAGTTCCAACCGTTCTAACCGATAATCGGCGGCGACGATTTCCCGCATCTTCGCTTCAATGCGCTCCAAATCCTCAGGGGTGAAGGGGCGAGGGACATCAAAGTCGTAGTAAAAGCCGTCCTCAATGGGCGGACCGATGGCGAGTTTCGCTTCGGGAAAAAGTTCCTTGACGGCTTGGGCAAGGATGTGTGCCGTCGTGTGCCGATAAGCGTCGCGGGCAGGCGGGTCGTTGAAGGTCAAAAAGCGCAGGGTGACTTCGCCCTCAGGCAAGGGGCGGAAAAGGTCAAAGGGCGTCCCGTTCACTTCTGCCAGCAACACTTCTGCCTCTAACTCAGGACGCCACTCCCGAAGGATTTGCAACGGGGTGATGCCTGCCTCATACTGGCGCTCTTCGCCATCGGGCAGCCGAACCGTCACTTTCGCCATCAACAGCGTCCCTCCTTGCCATCGCCCCAAAAGTTTAGCGCTTCCTTTTTCGTCCGTCGGGATGGCAGGAAGGTCGCCGAGCGCAAAAAGGAAAGGGCTAAGGACAAAACACTCTCCCCTCCCCTGCTGCCGTCAGTTTGAACGGGTGTCCAATTCACTCCCTCTTTGCCGAACCTGCCAAAGTGCGTAAGTGGTTCAATTCCTGCTGGACAAGTTGGGGCGTGGGATATGTCATGGGCTTGCCCAACCGTTCTGCCAGCGCCATCAGCACCCGCGCCAGCGAACGGGCACCCGACGGCGGTTCTACCGCCCGTCGCACCGCTTGCACCGTTCCCGCCCAGTTGGTGTAACTGCCGTTCTTTTCCACGAAGGTCAAATCGGGCAAAACAAGCCACGCCTTCTCCGCCAACGGCGTCCGCACCGACGCGCTGACAATCAAGTGGGGCACTTGCCCTAACGCCTCCACGACTTCGGTCGGGATTTCGTAGACAGGCGACGGGTCTACAACCCATGCCACTTGCAACTCGCCCTGTTTCGCCGCTTCCAATGTGCTGCGGGCGTCGTGCCCTCGTTGCGGTGGCGTCCCGTTGCCCCAAAGCCGTTGCAGCACCATCCGCATCGCTTCGTCACCGACGGGGCGCAAGCCTGGCAAGTAATCGGGTGTCAAGCCCGCCTCCATGCATCCCCGTTCATTGGCGTGATGCAAAGCGTAACAAACGGCATCCCATTCGGGCTTGACTAACCGTTGCCTTAACGCCAACACCGTTTCGGGCGCAACGGGTTGCGGGTCACCACTGGAGGCGCAAATGACGACGGGGCGCTCCGCCTTCCTCAGCGCTTCAGCGATTTCGGCAAGTGTTTCCGCACCGATGCCCAATTCCTGAGCGATGGCGTTCACCGAACCGCCCGCCATCGCTTCCGTGAGCGCCCTTGCGAACTTGTCCAGTCGCCCTTGCTCCATTCCCAACTCTTCCAGCCACTTCCACGCCCATCGCTTCATGCGGGGCTTGTCTTCCGTCACGCCGACAACAATCAACTTTGCCCCTCGCTTTTTGACCGCCTGCAAAATCCAGAACCAAGCGATGGGCAAATGGCGGTAGAGGTTGCAACCGAGCACAAGGGCGCAATCGGTTTTTTGCAACACATAGACATCCACGCCGAGCCCGACTTTGCCCCCTTGCCGAACCAATGTGCTGACTAACGGGTCACGCTCAAAAAAGTCCACGCTTCCGCACCCGACGACGCTGCGGGCAAACCGTTGGAACAGGTAGGCTTCCTCGTTGGTCATCGCTGCCGTGCCCAAAAACGCCATTTTATCCTGCGCCCCGTTTCTGCTGTCCCGCAGCAACTCCGCCAACGCTTCCATCGCCCTCTCCCAACCGACTTCCTGCAAAGTGCCGTTGACACGCAACAAGGGTGTGACGATGCGGTGTTCGGGATGGGGATAATGTTGCTCAAAGCGTCCGATGTCGCACATCCAGATGTCGTTGACCTTCAGGTTTTCCCCCGCTGGCACGAAGCGGACGGGATAGTTGAAACGGCAGTCGGCGAAGATGCTGCAATGGATGGGACACTTGGGACAAACCGTCTCTGTGCGTTTCAGTTCCCATGGGCGCGCCGCAAAGCGATAGGTCAAACTCGTCAGTGCCCCGACAGGGCAAATGTCAATGACATTGCCCGAAAAGATGTTGTCCAGTTCCTCTCCCTCAGCGACGGCGATGTAACTCCACCAACCCCGCTCCACTTGCTCCAACTGCTTTTCGCCGACCAATTCGTCGCAGAAGCGGATGCATCGCTTGCACATGATGCATCGCTCTCGGTCTAAGGCGATGTAGTCGCTCAAGGGCACGGGCTTGACAAATTGGCGTTTGGGCTCAATGAAGCGGGAGTAAGGGCGTCCCTGCACAAAAGCGGCGTTTTGCAAGGGGCATTCGCCCCCCCGATCGCAAACGGGACAATCCAGCGGGTGGTTGATGAGCAAAAACTCCATGACGGCGCGTCGGGCAGTTTCCGCCGCCTCACTTTTCACCCGCACGACCATCCCGTCGCTGACGGGCATCACGCAAGATGGCTGCGGTTTGGGCATCCACTGAATGACGGGATTGCCTTGCTCATCCGTCGCCACCGTGCCGTCGGGATTTCTTTTTGGCGTCCCGACTTCCACCAAGCATTGCCGACAGACCCCGACGGGTTCTAAGCGGGGGTGGTAGCAAAAATGAGGGATGTCAATACCCAGCATCTTGGCAGCCTCAATGATAAGCGTCCCTTCAGGCACTTCTATCGTTTGACCGTCAATGGTCACCCGCACTTTTTTGGCATCGGGCGCAATTTCCCGACGGCGCAACCCGACCGTCGTCCCCGCCAAGATGTTGGCGGGAATTTCCTTCTCCAACGGCACTTTGCCCCAAAAGGCTCGCACTAACTCGTCCCAAGTCAAGTAGCCAAAAGCCATCCTACTCACCTCGTGCCTTTTGCTATTCACACCGCCACCAAAGCCCCCTCCTCAGGGCAGCGTTGGTGGCGGACATGGAACTCAAAATCTTCGGGAGCGATCCGAAGGGCGGAAAGCAGCGGGTTGGGAGCAGTGTCGCCTAACAGGCAGAAGCAGTTGCCGACCATCTGTTTGCCGACGCTTTGTAGCAACTCAATGTCCTCAGGGCGTGCCCCGCCATTGTGAAAGCGCTCCAACATCTTCACCAACCAGTAAGTGCCCTCGCGGCAAGGCGTGCACTTGCCGCAGGATTCGCGCATGTAAAACTTCGTCAGCCGAAGCGCTACCTTGACCATGCAAGTGCCTTCGGCGATGACGACGACGCCTGCCGAACCCGCAAACGAACCCGCTGCCATGATGGACTCAAAATCCATCGTCACTTTCAGCGCTGTCTCGCGGTCAAACATCGGCGCCGATGAACCGCCGGGAATGACGGCTTTGATTTGCCGCCCTTCAATGACACCCCCCGCATACTCAATCAGGTCGCGCATGGCGATGTTGAGGGGAAATTCGTAAACGCCAGGGCGGTTAACATGCCCGCTAACAGCAAACAAACGAGTGCCTGGGCTTCGTTCTGTGCCCCACTGCCGATACCACTGCGCCCCGTTCAGGATGATGGGCGGGACGCGGGAGACTGTTTCGGCATTGTTGATGACCGTCGGTTGACCGAAAGCGCCCTTGACAGCGGGAAAAGGCGGTCGCATGCGCGGTTCGCCCCGATTGCCCTCCAACGACTCCAACAGCGCCGTCTCTTCCCCGCAAATGTAAGCCCCCGCGCCCCGATGCAACACGAGGTCGCAGGAGAATTTCGTGCCCAAGATGTTTTTGCCCGCAAAGCCGTGCTCGTAGGCTTGCTGGATGGCGCGGCGCATGATGTGGTAAGCCTTCCCGAACTCACCCCGCAGGTAGATGAACACTTTTTCGGCTTGGATGGCGTAAGCGGCGATGAGGGCGCCTTCTATGATGGCGTGCGGGTCATTCTCCAAAATCAGGCGGTCTTTGAAAGTGCCCGGCTCGCTCTCGTCGCAGTTGACGCAGACGAACTTAGGGAAGATGTTTTTGGGCACAAAACTCCATTTGACCCCCGTCGGGAAACCCGCCCCACCGCAACCTCGCAGCCCCGACGCCTTCACGACCTCAATCACTTCATCAGGCGTCATCTCCGTGACAACTTTCCGCAACGCTTTGTAGCCGTCGTGCTCCATATAGACAGCGATGTCCGTGCTGTTAGGAATGCCAACCCGTCGCTTGACGATGAGCACTTCCTGCATGGATGTCACCCCGCAACTGATGGGCATAGGCGTTGACCGATGTTACTTTAAGGCAACCGATGCCCCGTCGCAACGGCGCGCCTTTGCCTGCCCGCCACCATCCCAATGCTTGTCATCCGTCAGACTTGTGCCCTACAATGATGCCCGCAAGGTGAGCCTTAAGGGTGACTTCCCGCCTGTCGGGAAAAGCCTGGGTAGGAGATGATGAGAGATGCGGCGAAAGGCACAGTTGGTCGTGGCGATAGGTGTGGTTGCTGCAGCGCTGTGGATAGCGCCGACAGGGCGCTTGTCATCTCAGGAGACCTCGTTGCGGGACTTGATCGCTCGTGGCGAAGTCACCGACTTGCTTCACGGCTTTTCCGTCAACATCCCTCAAGGTTGGGCGCTTAGTGTCCGTGACAACTTCATCCGCATCAACGACGAGAAAATTCTTTGCTTCGTCGTCTTTCGGGTCGCCCGCCACAACGGCAACTTGCACCAAGTCGCCCAATCGTGGTGGCTGGAGCGGCAGGTGATGGCAAGTGGCTTCTCGCAACCCCGCTTCGCTTTCCGAAAACTTTCTCAAGGCATCCTCATCGTCGGTGAAGGCTTGGGTTATCCCTTCGTTCTCCACCCGATGATGTCGGTCAACTTCGGCTTGTTGCGCCAGACGCCTCCCAACAACTTCCGAGAGGTCACCGCCATTTTGCCAGGCAAAGCGACAGCGTTGGTCATCACCTTGCTCTTTCCTGCCGACACGGAAAAAGCGAAGTTGGATGCGATGATGGGCATCGTCAAAAGTTTCCGTTTCCTCCCGCAAGAGAAGATGGTTCGCTGGCGACAGGAAACCATCTACGACCCCGAAGTCGGCATGGAAGCGGGTTGGGTTCATGTGCCCGAAGGTTTTGAGTATCGGGGCGCCATCATCCGACAAGGGACGAAACGATTGCCTGCTTTGTTCGTTCGCAAGGGCGACCTGATGATGCGCATTGACAACATTGACCTTCAAAGCATGGCTTTGCAAACGGGCTTTGGCGGCAACGCTCAAACCTTGCTGACCATCAACGGTCAAACTTCTCAGCAACCTCAACCCATTTTCCTTCAGTCAGCAGAAGATGTGGCTCGCCTTGTCTTGGGCATCTGGCAGGCAGAAACGGGCGAACGATGGGAACTCAAAGAAAGCCTTGAACTGCCCAAAACGGAGATGGAACGGTTGGTGGAAAAGCAGATGCAACAGGATTTGGCGCAGGCGGCGGTTGTCTTCCGACGCGCAGTGCAAGGCGGGCTCATTAAACTCGCTATCAGCGCCCAAAGCGGTCAACTAATTCGGCAAGCCATTATCTCAGGTTCGCTGATTCTCAGTCAGCAACCCGACCCCATCGCCACATCGCAAGATTGCTCCGTCAGCATCGTGGTTCACATGTCCCAGTTTCCCAAAGACCAAGCGGAACAAGCAGGTGGCATTTTCGCTGGCATCAGCAACAGTCTCCACTTCAGCACCCAACATGCCCTTTCCGCTTGGGAGCGGGTCATCAAAGACAACCGAGAACTCAACCGCATGGTGATGCAGATACTGAACGAGGAACGGGAGTTCAACAGCCGAATGGCGAGGGCATGGACGAACGCCCTCAGCGACCAGACCTATGTCAAAGACCCAGAGACAGGCGAAATCTTCCGCGTGCACAAACGAGTCTGGGAGACGGGCGAATTTTGGCGCGACCCTGTTTGGGGCAACATTCTCGGCGGCGTGGAAAGAGGAAGCGAACTTGAAAGGCTGCTCAGGGAAGAAGGTTGGCGACCCCTGCAACAATCGCTGGAAGGCTTTCCTGAACAGTGGTGAGAGAGAAGGGACGGGGGACAAGAGGCAGGGGACAGGTCATGGAAACTTGTCAGAGTTCTGTCAGAGTCGTGATGCAAAATTGATGAGCCGTTGGGAGGGTCGGGCTCCTGCCCGACTGCAAACTGTAGGAGCGCCGTAAGGCGCGAACGAAAACTTGTCAGAGTTCTGTCAGAGTTGCGGTGCAAAATTGCTGCGCCAACAAGCGATGCGAGGTGAATAGGTCGTGCAGCGAAACGGCAAATCAAGGAAGACTGTGGCAATGCTCGGTGTGGCAGTCGGAATATTGCTCGCCGCTGCCTTGATAAGTTGGGGGCAACTGGGGCGAACATCTCAGTCGCCTTCAACCCGATTGCAACCACAAGGTCGTGGTCCTTCAAGGCAGCAACTTCAAAACTTGGAAATTGTCGCCCATGTCAAGCCCGATGCCTTCCGCCCCGCCGCTGTGCGTGGGCGTTATGTTTACACCATCGGCAGCGGAAACCCCTACGGTAGCAGCCCATTGCTCGCCATTTACGATATTGCTGACCCTCAAAACATCCGAAAGGTCGGCGAACTGACTGTTAGTGGGCAAGTTTTCTCGGAACAACTGGCTTTGGTGGGCAATTACGCTTATGTGGTGGCGCTTGAAGAGTTTTCAGGTGGCGGCTACGACATAAAACTTCGCATCGTTGATGTTTCCGACCCAACGCGACCACGAGAAGTTGGTCAATATGCCCCGACGGGCAAGAAAGTTTACGCCGTTATCGTCGGCAACAATTACGCTTATGTCGGAGTCAGTGGTTCAGGAGGCAGTGCCCTTCATGTCCTGAACATCTCCAACCCAGCGAACCCTCAGTTCGTCCGAGAAATCACCAATGTGGATGACTTGGAAGGCGATGGCGGGACGGTTGCAGGCAACCGACTCTACCTTGTTCACGGCACAAAAGGCATCAGCATCTGGGACATCAGCCAACCTGACAACCCGCAGCGATTGGGAAGCCTTGACACTCCCGGCGTTGCTCGCTCCGTCGCCGTCTCTGGCAACTACGCTTTCGTTTCCGAAGGTCGTTGGTTTGGCTCTGGCGCCGAAAAAGGTTACTTGCGAATCGTGGATGTTTCCAATCCAGCCAACCCACAAATCGTCGCCAGCGTTGATGTGGGTGACGACAACCCGTGGTTCCCTTTGGCTTTGGACAGCGCCAACAACAGGCTTTTCGTCGGGTTGTTTAATCGCTCACAGACAGTCGTTTACAACATCAGCAACCCGACCAACCCCGTTGAAGTTTGGCGTGGTGAAGGTTTGTTTGGTGGTGCTGACTTTTCCGCCCGACGACTCGTCACTTCGCCATCGGACGGCATGTTCATCGTCTGGGACATTTCGGGTGCGACGCCGAACCGATTGGGAGAGCACGGCATCGCCCTTCGACCCGTTGTCGCCGCTTTGAAGGACAACTACATCGTCACGAACTCCAAAAATGGCTTGGTCGTCTTCAATGTCGCAAACCCATCCCAGCCCCAGTTGGTGAAGCATTTGCCGTTGCAAGGTTTTCAGAGGTCTTCAGGTCGCCTCGTTTTCGCTGGCGATGTCGGCATTTACAGTCATGGTGTCGTCAACACAAACAACCTTTTCTTCCTCAACTTTGCCGACCCAACAAGCCCGCAACTTCTCCAGTCTTACTCTCATAACTACGGCATTTTTGCCCTTGCAGTTATCGGTGACTACCTCTATGTCGGTCGCGGTGGTGGGCGAGATATTTACAGCATAAGCAGCCGCGCTCGGTTAAGTAGCCAAACTGGCAACACAATCCTTGCGATGGCGGCTAAGGTTGACCCCAACATCGCGGGTAGCGTTTTATACGAGGCTTATCAAACTGGACTGTCCACATCGGCTTTGCGAATTTTGCCCATAAATGACCCGCCCATTCCCTCTTCTCCGCTTGGCGAGTTGCGTTTCAACGAGTGGATTGACGACATGGCAATTGTTGGCGATACTGTTTTTCTGGTGACCAGAAAGGGTGACCTTTACATCGTTGATGCTTCCGACCCAACAAACCCGCAGCAAGTTGGCTCGTGGACGAACCCGGTTAGAGACCAAACTTACAGGGCGCGCATCCTCGTTTCGGGCAACTTCGCTTACCTCTCACTTTACAGCGAAGGTTTAGTCGTCCTTGACCTAAGCAGTTTGTCCGTCGTCGCTTCAATGAAAGGCGTCTATGTCAACGAAGTTGCCGTTTCAGGCAACTTGATTTACGCTGCTGGCGACCATCAAGGCTTGTATGTTTTGCGCA
>Ga0080007_1064646_pt1 | contig 23917 bp, 18 predicted proteins | sample OctOCTMetagenome_FD_69210 | JGI IMG/M metagenome (GOLD analysis project Ga0080007, IMG submission 69210) | Hot spring and microbial mat streamer communities from Octopus Spring Streamers, Yellowstone National Park, USA - OCT_B (SPADES... | ecosystem: Environmental > Aquatic > Thermal springs >...
TCGCCAATTCCGCTGTCACTTCTTCGTCGGCGTCCAAGATGAGCACCCAATCGCTGCGGGCTTGGGCGATGCCGAAGGCATATTGCGCCCCTGCTCCCTCCCACGGATGCACGATGACGCGGGCGCCCAACCGCTCAGCGATTTCAGGCGTCCCATCAGTGCTCTCAGCATCCACGACGACAATCTCATCCGCCCACTGAACGCTCTTTAAGCACCGCTCAATGTTTTCGGCTTCATTGCGGGTGAGGACGACGACGGAGAGGGTCATCGTCGGCTCGCCACCTTCGCTAAAAGGCGCTCCGCCCCTGATTGGACGGCAGCGACGGCAAGGTCTCGCATCGCCCCCGTTGGCGATTGGACGACGGCAACCCGCTCTCCCAACGGTCCCGTCCGCTGCGGGTCGGTCGGACCGTAAAGGGCTAAGGTCGGAATTCCCAACGCAGCGGCGATGTGGACGGGTCCGCTATCGCCCCCGACGAACGCCGCGCACCATGATGCCGCCGCAATGAACGCCCGCAGCGAAAATGCTCCCGCCGCCGAAATGCCCTGAACTTGCGTCGCCAACCGTTCGGCTCGGTCTCGCTCGGCGGGGCTGCCGAAGATGATGGGGCGGAAACCCCATCGGTTGCTCGCCCACGCCAGCAACGCCGCAAAGTTTTCGTCGCCCCACTCCTTTCGGACGACGCTGGAGAAGGGATGGCAACCGAGCAACGGTGTCGTCCCGTCCCAACCCAGCGCCCGCAAGGTTTGGTAGGCTTGCTCTCGCTCGTCGTCCGTCAGGAAAAGGCGCGGGAGGCGCCGCTCCCTTTTGCCCCCCGCCGCTTCCGCCAGCGCCAAATAATCGTCGGCGACATGCCGCTCCGACTGAAAGGGCAACGCCGTCGTGAAGAAGCGCCGCTGGACGGGGCGGACGGAGAAGCCGAAGCGCTGGGGTGCGCCGCTCAAAAAGGCTGCCAACGCCAACCCAAAAGATGATGGCGAGAGACTGACGACAAGGCTCGGCGCCGCCTTCCGCAATCGCCCCACCAATTGCCACCAACCCGTCAGCGTCCGTTCCCGCACCCAAAGGGCGTCAATGGCGGGGTGATTTGCCAACACCGCTTGCCCTTCAGGCGAGGTGGCGACGACAAGGCGTGCCGTCGGATGCCCTGCCCGAAGGGTAGCGATGGCGGGCTCCGTGAACAACACATCGCCGATGTGGTTGAGCGTTAAGACGGCGATTGTTTCTCTCATGCCTTCTTCGCCTTCCACTGCCGCAGGGGCGCAAGGGTTATGACAGGTTCGCGGGCGAGGGTGTGGCGCAACTTTGTCAAGTCGCCCAAATTCAACGCTCGGCGGATGGCGTCGTCTATCGCCGCCCGCCCTTCGTCGTCCGCCATTTGCGGAAGGGGACGCAGCGGCACTTTGGCAAGGCGGTCAAAGGCGTCGGTTAGTCGCTTCAGTTGCCCCGCCTTCAACTTCCGCACATCCAAAACGGGCAGGTTGTGTAGCGTCTCTTTTTTGAATTGCACCCAAGCGCCTTCGGTTTCAACGCGATTGCCGATGAGCAAAAACAGCCCCAAAGTGCTGTTGAGCCAAAGGGTGAGAACTTTGGCGTGGCGGTCGTCCAAGCCATCTCGCAACTTGAGCGGCCACCAGACATTGGACAAAACGGGCTCAGACAGCAAAACGGCGGTCAACCGTTGGGTGTTCAGCCACATCCGCTCTGCGATCAGCACCTTGCCCGCACCAGACCAAAGCGAATTCGCTTGCAGGGAGCGGTGGCGCAAAGGCGCAAGGTAAGCGTTGGGCGATTGGTGAAGCGTCGTGACCGTCGCCGCATCGTGCCCCCAAAACGCTGGGTAGTCCGTCGGCGTGCTCGTGCCTTCCAAAATCTCAAAGCCATCGTAAATGTCCCGCACATCGGGTCCCAACTCGCCCAATTGCTGGAGCGGGCAAAGGGGCAGGCGGGTTTCGTTGAAAGTGCCATCGCGCCACAGTCGCAGCAAGGTCATCACGAGTTCGCCCTGAGCGAAGGCGCAAGGGAAAAGCCAATGGGGCAACGATTTCAACGACGCTTTGTCCCGTGACCCCTGCCCCGTGTCCCACGCCACGACGACGGTTTCGCCCACCTTTTCGTCGCCGAGCCAAAGGTCGTGAACGGTGTCAGGTTGTGCATCGCTCAACTCTCGCAATTGCTCCGCCAACAGCAACGCCTTCAGCGGGTCGGTGGGGTTGTGCCAAAGGTTGACGCAGAGGGTGACGGGTGAAGGTGGGCGGTCACCGACTTCCCGACCTGCCGATTTGCCGATTTGCCCACTTGCTGACCTGCCGAGCGGCTGGCGGGTGGCGATGAGCAGGACTTCGCTTAGGTCGGTGTTTTCGGAGAAGTTCCAGCGGTTGGGGTCGTGGCTGACGATGAGGGCGCGCAAGTGGTAGCGGTCGGCAAGCAACTGGCGCGTCTTCGCCCACTCCACGCCCGACAGCAAGCCTTTGGGCAAAACGAAAGCGAGGTGCCCTTCGGGCATGACGACTTGATCAGCGAGCGTCACGAAGACGGCGCCCAGCCCTGCCGTCGCCGATGCCTTGAGGTCTTTTTGGGCGATGAGCCGCTGAAGGGCTTTTTGCAACTTTTCTCGTTCCCCTTCGGGCAGCGAACCGAAGAGCAAATTGCCGCCCGTGCTGCGGGTGAAAGGCGGGTTCATGCAGACCAAAGTTATCGGGCGCAATTGGACGGAGACGGTGGAACGGGTTCGGTCGGTGACGCGTCGCCCTTGTCGGTGCGGGGACGGGAAAAGGGAGAGGGATGCCTGAGCGGTTGCGTCGCGCAGAAAATCCAAACTGCCCAAATGCGCCGTCCCGTCCTTGCTGATGCCCAGCGGCAAGACATACAGGTGCATGCCCTTGACCATCACTTCGGGGATGGGCAGCGCCAAAGTCGTCGCTGTCAGGTGGACGGCGGAAGGCAACACATCCATGCCCCAGATGCCGTTTTCCAGCAATTGCGTGAGCAACCGTTGCCGTCGTTGCGCCAAATCGCCCCCTGCCGACTTGCCGATTTGCCGACCTGCCGATTGATTGGCGGCGCGCAGGAAATTGTCGGTGACCGATTGGACGGCAGCCATCAAAAGCGTTCCCGTCCCGCAGGCAAAGTCGGCGATGGTCAGTTTGGCGACGGCGCTTTCGTCGCCCCAATCCAACCGCCACCATCGCGGGTTCAAGGCGAGGTGCAGGAGCAAGGTGGCGGCAGCGACGGAAGTGTAGAAAGCGCCGAGGGGCTTGGCGATGTCGCCCAAAAGGCGATGGTAAATGCGCCCCGCCAAGTCGTGGCGCAAGGTCACCCGCAGGCGAACAATCTCCCGCACCTTTTCGGCGCAGCGGCGCAACGCCTCGTCCAGCCGTTTGTCGGGCGGCAAGGTCAGCAAGATTTCGCAAGCGAGGTCAAAGATGGCGTGGTAGTTGATGTCACTGCGGATGAACTCCCAAACTTCCAGCAACTCGTCGTGCGGGCTGGAAGCGGCAAGGCATTGGGCGAGGTTTTTGACCCGATGGTCGCAACGCGCCAGTTCTTCCTGAAACAGCAAGGCGTTGAGCAAAACGAGGGCGGCGATTTGGGTGACGGCGTTACGGCGGGCTTCGTCGGCAGAAGCGATGGAAGTCGGGTCAATGCCCAACGGTTTCGCCACCCGCTCAGCGCTCACGCCCGCCGACAAAAACTCCCGCGAAAGTTCCGTCACCCCGTCCCGAAGGATGTCCACCGCTTTCGTCACTTCGTCTTCCGAGGCGAGGCGTTGGTAGGCAAGTTGCAAGGTGGCGGTCAAAACTTGCAAGTCGCCTTCCTGCCACTGCGCCCGCTCAGCGAAAGGCTCGCAAACGCTGAAGCGCAATCGCGACCGCTTGAGGGCATCGGGCAACTGGGGCAAAGCGACATGGCGCAATTCGGGTGGGTAAAGGAGCGCCAAAGCCAAGTGGGCGATGCCCTTGTCCACCCGCTCGCGGGCTTGCTGCCAGACGAGGCGTTCCGCCTGCGGTTGGTCTGCCACCTTGCCCTCCAAACCCAACCGCAACCCGTTGAAAACGACGAGGACATCGGGCAGGGCATCGGGCAGGCGTTGCTCTGGCAGTGCCACCAACCCTTGCGATGCCAGCACCATCGCCAACTGGACATTCAGCACTTCTTCCCGCATCCCACCGACCGATGCTTTCATCACCGCTCGCCCCCATGCGCTATCGCAAGGTGGCGGAAAGTCGCTCGCTCATGACGATAGCGTAAACCTGCAGGATGCGTTCCATCAAGGCGCCGACGCTGTGGTGCTCGCGGACGAAGGTTTGCGCCGCTTCGCCCAACCGTCGCCGCAAAGATGGGTCGGCGCGCAAGTGGCGCAACGCTTCCATCAACGCCGACGCATCGTTTGGCGGCACCAACCAACCCGTTTCGCCGTGCCGAACGATTTCGCCGATGCCGCCGACAGGTGTGGCGATGACGGGCAAACCCGCTGCCATCCCTTCCAAGATGGTGTTGGGCGTTCCTTCGGGAAAATGCGTCGGCACATGCGCCAAAACATCCGCCGCCCAAAGGACAGTGCGGACATCGGCTTGAAACCCCAAAAAGCGCACCCAATCGCCGACGCGCCGTTTCGCTGCCGCTCGCTCCAGTTCTGCTCGCATCGGTCCGTCCCCTGCCAGCAAAAGATGAGGACGCTCTGCGGGCATCATCAGCGCTACCGCTTCCACCAATTGCTCATAGCCCTTCCCCGCCACCATCCGTCCGACCCCAGCGACGACGAAAGCATCGGCAGGCAGTTCCAACCGCTCCCGCGCCCATCGGCGGGCGTTTGGTGGCGGGACAAACCCTTCGCTTTCCACGACGCTGCGAATAACAGCGACGCGCTCTTTCGGGACACCTGCCTGATGGGCTTTTTCGGCGGCAACTTCGGAGACGGCGACGACGAAGGAAGCAAGGCGCGCCAACAGGCGGGGCATCGGTGCCGCCACCCGCCAATGCAACACCGTCGGCAGGCGAAGCCATCGGGCAATGAGCAAAGTGGGCAACGCCCCGCGACGGCTGTGGGCGTGCAACAGCGTCGTCCCTGACGAAGTTGTCCCTTTCAGCCATCGGGCAAATTGCCACCACGCCTTCAGGTCGCCTTCGCCCCGCAGCGGGAACGAAACCGTCGGCACACCGTGCCCTTGCGCCCGTTCTTCCACCGCCGAACCGACAGGGCACACCAACACGCCTTGAACGCCCCGCGCCTTGAGGGTTCGCACGAGGAGCAAGGCTTGATTAGTGCCGCCTGACCACCGTCGTCCCCACTCAGCGTGAACGATTTGCCCTGCGTCGTCCCATTGCCCTTCCATCGCCGTTCAGTTTCAAATTGTAGCGGGCGCAAATTTATGTGGCAGAATTGCCGAAGCCTTTTAGGGCGAGGTGAGTGAGATGGCAAGGCGTTTGGGTTGGTTAGGATGGTTGTTGGTCATCGTCAGCGGCGGACTTTGGGCGGCGCCGCCGTCGGTGGTGTTTGTCGGCGTCGCCAACGAGAGCGGCTATCGCGGGACCCTCTTTCAAGACGAGGTGGCGAATGCCCTCCAAGATGCCCTCAATGCCACTGGCGCTTTCACCGTCCGAAGGGTGGAGACAGGGGCGAAATTGCCCCTTGCTGCCCCCCAGTTACTGGCGGTCGGGAAAGCCCAGAAGGCGCAGGCAGCGATGCAAGCGACGATCAAATCCGTCACCCTGCGCAAACCCAAGCGTGACCCTATCGCCCAAGTCGTCTTGGAAGTCGCCCTTATCGCCGTTTCGCCCCCGCATTTGATTTTCAAAGCCCGTGCGGAAGGGAAAGGGCAAAATCCTGCCGAAGGGCGCGCCGTTGCCCAAGCCGTTGCCGATGCCGCCGCTGAAATCGCCAAGCAATTGAGCACTGTCGTCGCCTTGCGCGGTCAAGTCTTGCTTCCGACCGCTTACGCCATCGTGCCCGCCATCCGAGGGGAAGACCGAGACCAACTTTACGACCGAACGGTGCGCATCAGTCTGGACATGACCGATGGGTTGAAAGTCGGTTCGGAAGTCGTCATCCTCCAACGGGGCAAGCCCATCGCTTCTGGGCGGGTCGTGGAAGTGGACTACGGCAGCAGCCTCGTCGCCTTAGCCCAAATCCAGCCAGGCGCCCAAATCCGAAGCGGTGACGAGGTGCGGGTCACTTTCCTGCCTCAGTTTGCGCCCCAATTGCCTTTGCCCTTGCAGCGGGAGAAAGATTTCCTCCGCGCCGAGCACCATTTCGGTTGGGCTGTCCTCATTGCGGGCATCGCCGCCGCCTTCATCGCCGAATAGGCAAAATCGCAAGGAGGCATCATCGCTGGCGATGCCGTTTCGTTGCGACCTTTACGACGACCCGTTCACGCCCACCTTTCGGCTGGACGACATCGTGATTTACTTGCGGGCAAAATTGCCGACCGTCCCTTTTGTCCCGCATGGTGAGTTGGTGCGGGAGAAGTTGGCGGGATTGGCTGAAAGCGAACGGGAAGCGACCCTGCAGCGCCTCGCCGTCGGTTTCGCCAAAGCCCGCGTCCACGACCCCCATCAACCCGTCACCGACCGCGAGCCCCTTTACGGCGAAATCGCCTACGAGCGACGGCGGTTGACCACACGGGGCGAAGCGAAGGGCGTCGTCTACGACGGCTTTGCGGTGCAATCGTTGTTGGCGACCCTCTTTGACCGCACCGAACTGAACCGCCATCGCTTGCCCCTCATCTTCACCAACCAACTTCTGGCGACCTTTGACGAAAGCGACCGACGCTATCACTTGCGGACGGTTCTCTTGGGCTATCCCGCCATCGTCTCCACGACGGGCTTGGTGGAAGCGCCTGCCAAACCCCGCGAGTTTTACCTCGCCCGCGAGCAATTGCGGGCGATGGGACTGAATGCCGTCAGCCCTGCGTTAGCCGCCGAACTGCGCGACCGATGCCTGTTGCCCAACGACGAACGGCTGACGGAAGTCGCCAAAGGCTACGCCCTCCAAGCCCTCTTCTACGCCCTCTTTGGCGAAGCCTTTTGCGACGACAAAGATTGCCGCCTCTACAACGCCCACTGGCAGGAAGAAATGCTCCACGCCCAACTTGATGGCGCTTATGACTTGTGCCCCCGCCATGAAGCCTTGATAAGGGCAATGATGGGTGACGAGTGACGGGAGGACAGCATCCTTAAGGTGTCCCGCATCGGGTTTGTTGGAGCGCCTAAAAGGCGCGACGGAAATCAGCGGACGGCGAAAAGCGGCGCATAGCGAAGGCGAAGGTCATGGTTTATCGCGGCTGATAGCCGCTCCAACATTTGAAGGCAGCGCTGCAGGAACGACACGGCTATTCGCTAATGGCTGCTTTGCCAACCGCTGCCATCGCATGGCAGATTAGTCAGGCGGAGGTGATGGGGATGACCCTAAAGGAGCGGATTGAGCGGTTGCAAGTGCCTCGCAACGCCGTCGCCATTTTCGGCTTGGGGCAAGTGGGGGTGGTGCTTAAGGCGGATGGCGTCATCGCCTACATTGACCCCTTCCTCTCCGACCCGACGGGACATCGCGCCGTGCCCATCCTCATCCAGCCTGAGGAAGTGACGCATGCCGATGTCGTTTTCATCACCCACATCCACATTGACCACCTTGACCCGACGACCGTTCGGGGCATCGCCAAAGCCTCGCCGCAAGCGAAGTTCGTCGCCCCCCTCAACTGCCACCAAACCTTGTTGGACTGCGGCGTGACGGAAGACCGCATCATCCACCCGCCTGTTGACCAACCCGTTGATTTGGGCATTTTGCACTTTTACGCCATTCCGTCAGCGCACTACGGTTTTGACGAAGTGGACGGGCAGCCTTCCTACCTCGGCTATTGCATCACCCTCAATGGCGTTCGCATTTACCATGCGGGCGACACCATCCTTTACGACGGCTTGGAAGAGCGCGTCCGCACTTTCGCCCCCGACATCGCCTTTTTGCCCATCAACGGACGCGACTACTATCGCGAGAAGCGGGACATCGTGGGCAACTTGACCTTCTGGGAGGCGGCGCAATTGGCGGTCAATGTGGGCGTCAAACTCGTCATCCCGACCCACTGGGACATGTTCCCTCACAACAGCGAAAACTTCGCCCGCTTCGCCGACTGGCTTTACCATCACGCCCGCGACCAACACTTCCATGTCTTGCACGCGGGCGAGTTGTTCGTGTTCGTCAAGGAAGGCGAGTAGCGAAAGGCAAAAACAAATTGAAACGGAGGTGGCGACCATGCGTGTCGGCGTCGTGACTTTTACGGATGGGCGGAAAAGAGTAGCCGAGGCGCTGTGGGACGATTGCCTGCGCTTCCAGCGGCGGTTGGTGGAGTGGCTCAAAAGCGAAGGGCATGAAGTTGTCGCCGATGAAGTCGTCGTCTGGAATTGGGAGACGGCGAAAAAGCAAGGTGGGCGAATGCGGGACACAAAATGCGATGCCGTCGTCTTCAACTTCTGCGTCTGGTCCTATCCCGACTTCACCGTCCAATGCGCCCAGCAATTTGATGCGCCCATCTTGTTCCTCGGCAACATCAACCCCGGCTATCCCGGTTGGGTCGCCTTCTTTGCGTCGGCGGGGGCGTTGGACGAAATCGGGCGTCCCTTCGGACGGGCGTTGGGCGACATTGATGACCCGAAGGTGCAAGCGACCATCCGCGAGTTTTTGCGCCGCCATTCGCCTGACAAGCGCCAGAAAGGTTACGAAGCCGCCAAAAAGTTGCAAGGGCTGCGATACGGCGAATTTGACGGTCCGTCTATGGGCATGTATACGGGGCACATTGACCAAAGCCAATGGATGCATCAATTTGGTGTCCATGTCCACCATGTCAGCCAGTTGACTTTGGCGTGGCGGATGGAAAAGGTCAGCGACGAACGGGTGGAGGCGGGCTTGAAGTGGTTGGAAGAACATGCCGCCGCCATTGAGTGGGACCCGCCCTACCTTTCGCCCGGCTTGGACGGAACCTTAGCGCGCCAAATCCGCCTTTACCTCGCCATCAAGGATTTGTGCAAGGAAGAAGGGCTGGACTTTTGTGGCATCACGGGGCAACTGGACTTCACGGAATGGGAGCGGGGCATCACGATGGATTTGCCCGAAGCGCTCCTCAACGACATCGCCGATTGGGAGGAAAACCCCAAACGCGTCATCATCACGGCGACGGAGTGCGACAGCAACGGGGCGCTGACGATGCAACTGATGCACCACCTTTCAGGCACGCCCGTTTTGTTCGCCGACCTGCGCCATTACCATGCTGATTTGGATGTCTATGACCTCGTGAATTCAGGGCAGCATTCGCCCTGGCTGGCGAAATACAGCGACGACTTTCGCGTCAACTGGAAGGAAGTGCACTTGCGCCCAGCGCCGAAACTTTACTTCCCCTGTGGGGGCGCATCGGTGGCGTTCTTCTCCGACCCTGCCGAGAAAGTCACCTTCGCCCGCATCACCCGCTACAAGGGTCGCTATCGGATGCACCTCTTCACGGGAAGTTTCGTTCGGTTCGGCAAGGAGAAGGACGAAGAGTTGGCGAGGATGACGACTTGGGAGTGGCCGCATGCCTTCGCCCGCTTTGATTGCCCGATGGAGGTCATCGCCAAACACTTCTCCTGCAACCACATCCACGCCATCTTGGGCGATTGGGTCGGCGAATTGGCGGCGGCATGCGAATACTTGGGCATTGAACCCATCGTCCTGTCCTGACGCCTTCGTCACCGCTCCATCAACTTGCCGTCCAGTGAAATCGCCAACCGACAATAGGGGCACTTAGCGAGGGTGCGGGCATCCGCCAATTTTTCGGCTGATGCGCCCCAACTTTTGGCTTGGGAGGTGACGGTGCGATGCGACGATGGATGCTGGTCGGCATATTGACCGTTTGTTCGGTGGCGATGGGGCAAGTGGCGGGGCGGTTGGAAGGTTGGTTCGTGACAGACGAAGGAGTGCCCTTTTTCATGGCGGTCAACGCGCCGACGGAACGCATCGCGTTGCGTCCCGTTTGGGGGCATTATGCCCTCACCTTGTCCATCCAAGCGCCCGCACCGATGCGGGAAGTCACGGTGTTCAACCGAGGGGGGCAAACGATTTGGCGGCAAGTCATCCTGCCCCCACAGCGAACGGTCACCATCCCGCCCAATCCCTTCGTGCCTTTGCGGGTTCACGCTTCCGACGGTTTCGCTTTCCGCATCGTGGCAACCCTCGCCGATGGACGGCAATGGACGGATACCTTGACCATGCCATTGCGCCCTTTGCATCCCTTGCGGATTGACTGGCTGCAACTGCTTGCCTGTCTGGAAGCGCAGCGATTGCTCCATCGCTATGGCAATCTTTTGCGCCCCAACCTGAGCCGTCAACCCGTCGCTTTTCGGCTTATCGGGGAAAACGGTGAGTTGCTTTGGGAACGCCCCAAACCGCTCCCTGACTACCGACCCATTTCCCTTGCGTTGCTGCCGACGGGCAAAACTTGGTGGCGGCAAAGGCGGGCGCTATTGCCCGCCGACCGATTTGGCGGTTACACGGCAGAAATGGACGGGACGATGGTCTCCACTTTGTGGTCGTCACCTTGGTGGGCGTGCCGTCACCCGACGGCGTTTGTGTCCCGCTTTGTCAATGCGACTTTGAGCGTTTACATCGCCCTTCATGAAGGTCTCCACGCTTTGACGCTGCACGATTTGCGGGAGGAAAAGACGCCGCCCGTCACGGTGCCATTAGAACGGCTTCCCGATTGGTTGGTCTGCCAATGGTTGGAATCAAAGGCACTGGACGAAGCGGTGAACGCTTTGGAGAACTCCGATGAAGCGGCGGCAACGGAGTGGGCGTGGGCGTTTTTGCAATTTCGGGATGAACGGCGAGCCCTTTGGGGGCGGCGCCGAGACGCCCTCACCCGTTGGGAGCAAACCGTTGAATGGGCGGAGAACATCGCCCATTGGGGCGCTTTGACCATCCTCAAGCAATCGGACGCCTCCAAAAACAAAGCCATCCCTTACCTTCACGCCGACCCCACCGTCGCCGAATACGCCGACGACGATGCGTTGGAATGGCTCAAAGGGCGTGTGGAAGGGAACGAGGACTTGCATTTGAACATCGTGCGATTTTATCGGTTGGGAACGGCGCTGAACGAGTTGATGGGTGGCGACGATGATGCTGGCGTGCCGCTGTGGTTGCGTCGCGCTTTTCAGGGCGAGCGATTGGAAAAGTTGCTGGCGGAAGTGACGGGCTACAGCGTGGCATCGCCACAAAAGCGCAAGGAAGTCGTGGCGAAACGGGCAGGCGAACGGAAAGCGCAAGCGGAGTCGCTGCAAAAGCAATTGCGAACTTTGCTTTCTCCCCAACCGTCAGCACCCACCTTGACCATCCACTGCGGTGAAGCGCCTAAGGTGCGACTTCAAACGGACGACGAGGGGCGATTGACGGGATTGACCTTGAAGTGGGATCACGCGGGTTTGACCGTTTCCGTGAAGGCAGCGGGTCATCTTTGGTGGCGCGACCAGAAAACCGTTGTCGTCGCCTTGCCCTCCGAGCGACCCGATTTGATTGCCCGTCATCGGGATAAATTGACGGCATGGTTTGGCGAAATCGTGCGCTTGAACTGGGATCGGACGGACACCGAAGCGATAGTCAAGGTGGGCAATCAGCGTTGGCGATGGGGCAATGTCATTCGCTTGCCCGATTTTTGTCCGCCCGACGGATGGTTCGCCCTCCGTGACGGAAATCGGTGGCTATGGCTCAAAGCGGCGGTGCGAGGCGGGTTGCAATTGTTCGGGACGGGTGGGGTTCGCTTCACGGAAGTGCCGATGATGCCCGTCGCTTTGACGCTTCAAAAAAGTGAAGGGTTTGGCATCGCGCTTTCGCCCAGCCGAATAGCAGCGCTGACAACTTTCGCTCCAGCGGAAGCCCTTTTCGTCGCCCGAACGCCCGATGGCGTCCAGCGCCTCCGACGGTTGCAAGTGGTGACCCACCAAATTGATGGGCAGAGAGCAATCCCGCTGGCACGCCTCGCAGCAACGGCGACGGACGAACTGAGGTTGACCGTCCCCCTTCAGCCCCGCTGGTCGCTGAAGCGGGAAGGCGACAGGGAGCAACTGGCTTGGTCGGTGACTTGGGTGGAAGGGGAAATGGCTTGGTCACCTTTTGGCGCCCTTCACGAAGTCACCGTCACGACAGATTTAGGCACGAAATCGTTGGCGTTTTTGACGGGCGTGCTCGCCCCGATGGTGCAAGCCATCAAGGCGGAAGTGCATGAGCGGTTGTCCGAGGAGGGAGCGCAACGCTCCCGTCCCTTGTCAGGGGCTCGCGTGAGCATTTACTATTGCCCCAATGGGGAGCCTGAACCGAACCGAGGTTGGAAGGTTGCTGAAGGGGTGACGGACGAATCGGGAACGACTTTTTTGTTGCGCCCCTTTTCCTTCGGCGGCTTTGGAGCCTTTTGGATGGGCATCGCCGAGCGCCCCGATTGGGGTTGCCGAATGGCGTCTTGGAAATACCCTGCCATAGCGACCTACGAACTCTTTGGAGATTTCTCGGTCGCCTCCGCTTTCTTCCTCTTGGCGCCTCATCAAGTCGTCATCCCGATAGAATGCGTGCGCCGTTATCCCAACGGGCGAGAAGCCCCCGCCGATGTGGAAGTGATTGTCAGCCGAAGTTTCGGCGGGCGAGAAGAACGCATCCTTGCCCGCACTTTGGTTTTCGGCGGCAAAACGGCTTTCACCATCCCGACCCTCCCCCACGATTTATGGGGTCGCCCAATGGAAGCCGGTCACACCCTCCGCTTAGAAGTGCGCGATTGGCAAACGGGCGTCCGAGAGACCATCCAGTTTGGAATTGATGCCCACACGGTCTTTTTCTGGCAAAGTCAGCAAGCCCGCTATCGCTTTTTGGTCGGCTCGGAAAACGCCCCCTTACGCATCGTTTTGCCCGTGCGTGAGCAGGTTACCAAACCGTGACTTTGACCCAACGCCTTCCCCTCAGTGGCAGCGAAAAGTCTTTCTGCCCTTCAGGGTGACGCAGGGAAATGGTCGTCACGGTCACGCTCAACCCTGCCGTTGACAAAACGCTCGTCGTGCCCGATTTCCGTTGGCAGCGGGTCGTGCGGGTGACGGAAACTTTCGTCTATCCATCGGGCAAGGGCGTCAATGTGGCGCGGGTGCTGGTGCGTTTGGGCACGCCCGCCCTCTGCTTGGGTTTCATCGGCGGGGCGACAGGGCAATTTCTGCGCGACGAACTCACCAATGAAGGCATCCCTTGCAACTTCACTTCCATCGCCCAACCCACCCGCCTCAACCTGACTTTGCGTGACCCCAATCAGCGGTTGGAGAGCCACCTTGTGGAAAGCGGTCCGACCATTACGCCCGATGAGTGGGCGACTTTCCTCGCCACTTTCCAGCGACATCTTTCGTCCGCCCGTTGGGTCGCCTTGTGCGGTTCGCTGCCAAACGGTTTGCCCGACGACGCTTACGCCCACCTTGTCCAATTGGCGAAGCGACATAGCGTCGCCGTCGCACTGGACACCAGCGGCGATGCGTTGCGAAAGGGGCTTGAGGCAATCCCCACGCTCGTCAAACCCAACCGCCAAGAGTTGGCGGAAGCCTTCGGCGAAGGGATGGACACCGACGAGCAAATTGTCAAGGCGATTGCCCGCTTGCTTGCATCGGGCGTTCGCTATGCCGTCGTTTCCCTCGGCGCTGAAGGGGCGATCGGCGGGAGTGAAGAAGGCATTTGGAAAGCCGTCCCGCCATCCGTTTCGGTCGTCAACACTGTCGGTTCGGGCGATGCATTGCTTGGCGGTTTGCTTCACGCCTTGCTGACGAAGAAGTTGCGCTTTGAAGACGCCCTCGCCTTCGCCGTTGCAGCGGGCACTGCCAACACCCTCGTGGACGGTCCGGGCTATGTGGACGCCGAAACCGTCCAAGCCCTTTGGTCGCAAGTTCACCTGCGAAGGTTATGAGCGAAGTCGCCGCCAATCTTGCAGCACCACCATCGCGGCGTTGTGCCCCGCCGCCCCGATGACGCCCCCGCCAGGGTGTGCCCCAGCACCGCACAAATACAAGCCCCGCAACGGCGTCCGATATTGCGCCCAACCTGGGACGGGTCGGAAGGCGAAAAGTTGGTCGGGTGTCAAGTCGCCGTGAAAGATGTTGCCACCTGTCAAGCCAAACTCCCGCTCCAAATCTTGCGGCGAAAAGGCTTGCAAATGGACGATGCGGGACGAAAAATTCGGCGCAAATTCGTCCACGACGGAAAGGATGCGCTTGACAAATTCGTCCTTCCGCTTTTGCCATCCGCCAGTGGGCTCGTAAGGGGCATACTGGACGAACAGCGAGACGATGTGCTTGCCATCGGGCGACAAAGTGTCGTCCAGCACCGTCGGGATGCACATTTCCACCATCGGTCGCTCCGACGGCTCGCCCCGCACATAGTCGGCGTAAGCGCGCTCCAAAAAGGTCAGGGACGGGCAAAGGTGAATCGTGCCCCGCAGATGCGCCGTCTCGCTCCCCATGCCCCGAAAAATCGGCAAACCGTCGGCGACGAGGTTGACTTTGAACGCCGCTGCGCTCATTTTGATGAGCCGAACTTTGCGGACAAATTCGTTGGGCAAAACTTCTGGCGGCACTAATCGCAGAAAAGTCCGCTTCGGGTCGGCGTTGGACAGCACCACGCGGCTCTCAATCTCCGTCCCATCCGCCAGCGCAATGCCAGCGACAGCATCATTGCGGACGAGGATTTGTGCCACTTCCGCATCGGTCAAGATGGTCGCCCCATGTTGGCGGGCGACATCGGCGATGGCGTTGCTAAGCGCCCCCATTCCGCCCCGCACATAGCCCCAAATGCCCCGCCGACCCGTGATGGCGCCCATGACATGGTGAAAAAGCACGAGGGCAGTCGTCGGCGCCGTCGGCGGCAACGCCGTCCCGATCACGCCATCCGTCGCCAGCGTGATTTTCAGCACCTCGCTCTCAAACCATTCGCTCAGCACATCCCACGCGCTCGCCGTCATCAGGCGCGTCAGCAGCAACCGCTCCGACGGCGCCAACCGAAGGACGCTGCTGAGCAATCGCAGGTAGAGGGGAAAGTCCGACGAAAACCCATCAGGGAAGCGGGGCGGAACGCAAGTCAGAAGCGGCTCAACGAAGGTCGCCAGTTTGTCCAACGCTGCCTCGTAATTCGGGAACGCTTCCGCATCGCGCCGAGAGAACTTGGCAATTTGCTCGGCGTTGAACCGCTCATCGCTCCCCAGCAACAGAAAGCCGCCGTCAGGCAACGGCGTGAACGATGACGGGTCGCGCCGAAGGATTTCAAAGCCGTGACGATGCAAATGGAGGTCGCCGACGATTTTCGGGTGGAGCAACCCGCAGACATACGCTGCTGTGGACACCTTGTAACCGCCCCACAAAGTTTCCGTCGTGCAACATCCACCGAGGACGGGACGCCGCTCCACGACGCAAACGCGCAGCCCCGCCTTCGCCAAATACGCCGCTGCCACCAACCCGTTATGCCCCGCCCCGATGATGACCGCATCAAATCGCCGCTCCATCGCCATCACCTAACCTAATCGCTCATCGTCATGCGCCAACGAGTGAGAAAAGCGACCGCCAAAAAGGATGACAAGGGACGCCATACTTTCAAGCGGGATGTGGCATGGCGAAGCACATCATCGTCGGAACGGCAGGGCATGTGGATCACGGCAAGACGACGCTCATTCGGGCGCTGACGGGGATGGAAACAGACCGCCATCCCGAAGAGCGGGAGCGGGGCATGTCCATGGACTTGGGTTTCGCCCACCTGACTTTGCCCAGCGGCATCGTCGCAGGCATCGTGGATGTGCCAGGGCACGAACGGTTCGTCCACAACATGCTGGCGGGCGCTGCGGAAATGGACATGGTGCTGTTCATCGTCGCCGCCGACGAGGGCGTCATGCCCCAGACGATAGAGCATCTGGAAATCTTGCAACTGCTCCACGCTAAGCGAGGCGTCATCGTCTTGACGAAGTGCGATTTGGTGGATGACGAGTGGTTGGAACTGGTCAAGGAAGATGTCGCCGAATGCATTCGTGGGACTTTTTTGGACGGTGCGCCGATGATTGCCGTTTCCGCCGTGACGGGCGAAGGGTTGGACGAGTTGGTGCGGGTGATGGACGCCGTCGCGCAGGAAGTCCCGCCCAAAGCCACTGACCGCCCCTTCCGCCTCCCCATTGACGACACTTTTGTCAAGGCGGGCTTTGGCACCATCGTTCGGGGCGCCATCTTTTCGGGGCAAGTGCGGGTCGGTGAGGAAGTGGAAGTCGTCCCGAAAGGTATCGTCACCCGCGTCCGCTCGCTTCACACCTACGGGAAGCCGACGGAAATTGCCGTCGCAGGACAGCGAGCGGCGATGAACTTGGGCGGTGTGGAGCGGGAGACGATAGAGCGGGGCGATGTCGTCTGTCATCCCACCACTTTTCGGGCAAGCGATCGGATGGATGTGGCGTTGCGGTTGTTGCCTTCTGCGCCTCGTCCGTTGAAAGACGGTGCGCCCGTTCGCTTCCACATCGGCACCGCCGAGCGCATCGGTCGGGTCTTTTTCTTTGACCGCAACGAGTTGAAACCCAGCGAAGAAACTTTTGCGGAAATTCGGCTGGACAAACCCGTCGCTTGCGCGTGGGGGGACTTGTTCGTCATCCGCAGTTATTCGCCGATGGTCACTTTAGGTGGCGGGAAAGTCATTGAGCCGCATCCGCTTCAACGGCGCCGACGCAGGGTCGCTGAAGAGTTCCATCGCATCGCCGAAAAATCGCGCAGCGAAAAAGATTTCGTCGTAACGCTCTTGCGTGAACATCCCAACGGCGTGACGGTTCGGGAGATTGCCCAACGGCTTTTTCTTTCCACCGAGCGGGCGCGCCAAATTGCCGAAGCGTTGATCGCTGAGGGGGTCGCTTTTTCATTGGACGGTCAGACGCTCCTTTGGCAGGAGCAAGTGCGACGCTTGCGGGACAGCATCATCGTCACCCTCCGACGCTTCCACACCGAGCGCCCTTTGCGGCGGGGGATGCCGAAGGAGACACTCCGCAGTTTGGTCGCCCCTGACATGGCGGTGAACTTGTTTGAAACTTTGCTGCAACACTTCGCCCAGATAAGCGTCATCGTCGTGGAGCGGGAAACGGTGCGGTTGCCGACGCATGAAATCCGCTTGACCGAAGAGCAACGGCAGTGGGCGGAGCGAATGGAGCGGAAGGCGAAAACGGCTGGGTTTGCGCCACCTGAGTTGGAGGAATTGCTGGCGGAGTTTCCCGACCGCGAGCAAGCGATGGACTTGTTAAGTTGGCTGGTGGAACAGGGGCGTTTGGTGCGGGTTGCTGAGTTTGTCGTCCATCCCGAAACGATTGAGCGGGCGAAGCAATTGGCACGGCAACTATGCGAACGACACGGAAGTTTTACGGCGTCGCAATTTCGCGAGGCTGCCAACACGACCCGCAAATACGCCGTCCCGTTGCTGGAATTTTTAGACCAACTGGGCGTGACCGTTCGGCGGGGCGATGTGCGGGTTTTGCGGGGGACTTGAAAGTGGTGAGGTGATGATGATGCGTCGCATCGGCGTGCTGACCAGCGGGGGCGATGCGCCAGGAATGAACGCTTGCATCCGAGCCGTCGTGCGGACGGCAATCGCAAAAGGGTTGGAAGTCGTCGGGGTTTTGCGGGGCTATGCGGGTTTGGTGCGGGGCGAATTTGTGCCGATGGAGATGCGGAGCGTTTCGGGCATCATGCATTTGGGCGGCACGATTTTGAAAAGTTCCCGTTGCCCTGAATTTTTCACTCCCGAAGGTCGCGCTCAGGCAGCCGAGCAAGTGCGCAAGGCAGGCATTGATGGGCTCATTGCCGTCGGCGGGAACGGCACTTCAACGGGGGCGCACCTGTTTTGGCAGGAGCAGCAAATTCCCATCCTTGTCTGCGCGTCCACCATTGACAACGACCTTTACGGCAGCGATTTCACCATCGGCTTTGACACGGCGGTGACGACCGCTGTCCACGCCATTGACAAGATCAAAGACACGGCGGCTGCCCACGAGCGCATCTTTTTCGTGGAAGTGATGGGGCGACATCGGGGCTTTCTGGCGCTTTATGCGGGCTTGGCGGGTGGCTGTGAGGAAATCTTAGTGCCCGAAGAACCGACAGACATTGAGGCGCTTTGCCGACGGTTGATGGAGGGGCGACAGCGGGGCAAAACTTCCAGCATCGTCATCGTGGCGGAAGGTGACGAAGCGGGCGGGGCGTTCGCGATTGCTGAGCAAGTGCGCCAACGGACGGGTTTGGATGTTCGGGTGACGGTGCTCGGTCACATCCAACGGGGCGGTTCGCCGACGCCCAGAGACCGCATCTTAGCGAGCCGATTGGGCAACGCCGCCGTTGAGTTTTTGCTTCAAGGCGAGACGGACAAACTCGTCGGCGAAATCAAGGGCGAAATTGCCTTGACGCCCCTTGAAGACGCTATCACGAAACCCAAGCCCATTGACGAAAGCCTTTACCGATTAGCCTATTTGCTCGCGCAGTGAGGCAGGAGTTAACGCATTGCAAAATTCACACCGACGAGGTGATAGGTGATGGGCGAATGGACAGCGATAGTGGAGCAAGCGATTCAGCGCTGCAAGGGGGCGGAACTGCAAGCGCGTAAGGAGCGAAAGATGTGGGAAACGCTGAAGAAGCGTTTGCCCGAAGCCGAAACGCATCCTTTCGCCATCCTGACACTCGTTGATCAACTCCGCAAACTCAACTCTCCATTCAGGAACTGGTGCAACTGGGAAGTGGTTCACCGCCCCTTTTTGCATTACCGACAAGCATGACACTCCCAAGCCTTCCTCCCTTCGCATTGCCTTGTCCTCACCCCTTTACCCCTATTGACATCCCACTTCCGCTGTGGCATCATGACAGTGCCAACGAGCCCAGCGCTGGGAGGCGACCGAGATGGCGAAGATAACGGCGATTGAGAGGGCAAAAGCCACCGCCAAAGAGAGGCTCTCTCTCGGAGAAACTCCGCCCGCCTGACCTTCTCCCTCCTTTCCCTCGCCTTTTTCGCCTCCCTCTCTTTCTCCCAACCCCCTGACCCCTCTCAAATCCCCGAACCTCAAATCGCTTACGCCCTCCACGCAACTTGGGACCCTGACCTGACCGACAACAACCCTTCTGTCTGCACCACTTCCGACACCGTCGCCGTCCCTTCGTTTCACTTTTATGCGGGATGGAAAGACGGTGCCCCTGCTTTCTTCAGCGTTGATTGGGTTTTGATTGAAGAGTTGACCAGCGACCATCAACCTCAAGTTTGGTATTTTGAGAATCCGCAAGGAAGCAGTGGTTTCCCTTATTGCCCGATGCCGCCAGTTAGTGACCCAGAGAATTGGAACTGGACGACATGGAGTTTTGCGCCGATGATAGGTTTTGCGATGCACAACGCCCCTTACCGCATCACCGTCCAGTGGCGGTATGGGGTCTACATGAAGGGGCAAAGGGGACCGTTTCAAACTTCCATCACCATCCATGTCCAAAACTTGGTAGTCACTTCTGATCCAAGAAAACTCATCAAATGGGATCCTGAGCATCCCGAACTATGCGATACCACCCTCAGTTACAGCCTCCAATGTGCTCAACGAAAACAAGTGACAGTGAAAATAAAAATTTACTCGGTGGAAGGATGGCAAGGGATGGAATTGAGCGATACTTTTATTTATCCCGACAAATCAAGTGATACAGTAGACTTAGCACCCCTCTTTGGGACTTGGCAATTACCGAAAGGGCTTTACACATTTGATATTCAAGTTACAGGAACAGCCCCTTATGACCGAGATAGCCTAAGAAGTAACGCGGTGATCATTCCTCATGTAGAGGCAAGGCTCATGAAAATTGGGTTGACAACGCGTGCTGGCGTCATCAATGGGGATTATTGTCTATGTTCTGACAGGGATGCCAAGCAAGTTTTCGTTTCATTTTATGACCCAACCTTTGACCAACCGATGTTCCCACCAACATATCCTTCTGACTACCGACGACCCAGAATATTGCATGAGGTAACCTTCACAGGGCGTTTGAATTATGCGTGGGTATACTGGATTCTCGTTGAGGCGCAAGACGACCATCCCGAGGCTAACAAGGTTCATGAACGCCGTTGGGCACTACCTTTAGCAGGTGTCTTGGTTGTCCCTTCGTGCACTAACTTCGCTTTTGTGGCCGATATGGACACATCAAGTGACGCCCGAAATGCTTACATCCAATTAGGGGCAATTTGGGATCCATACGCTCGCGATTATCTCTCCTGCTACTCAGGATTTTATCCCCTCGGTGAGAGAGGCGGTGTGGTTATTAATGCTTCTAAGGATGTCGGTATGACAGCGCTTCAAGAAGATGCTGTCTTTTCCTATACGCACCATGCATGGTTTAATTGGTTGCCAATGTTTAATCCAGCAATCACTGTTGATGATATCCAAAATTTACCTGATGGAGCACTAAGTCAACTTTTGCTGGCAGTTCTCAGCGGTTGCAAAACCGCTGCCGTGAAGGATGATCTTGGGAATTGGGTTTATAACATCACACAGGCTATTGTGGATAAAGGTGCAAAGGTTGCTGTTGGTTTTACTCAAAGCCCACACAGTTTTGAAACGATGATGTATTTTGATGAACGACTTTGGTATTACTTGACTAAAAATGGCAACAACGTAACGGCTGCAGTTTATTATGCAAAGGAGGATACAGAAGGTAAATATGGTGTAGGCAGTTCTGGTGAGCCTGTCCGCGTTGGCGACGGGACGACAGTTTTGTATCCAGCCCGATGGGCACCATAATCATTGGGAGGTGTTGGTCATGAAGGCGCTCTATTGTGCGTTCGCCTTGGTGATGTTGCTCATCACTGTCAGCGAGAGCCAACAAGGCACGAAGATCTCGGTAGAGCAGGCGAAAGCCATCGTTCGGCAATTTGAGGGGAAACCAAATCTCTCCCTGCCAGAACCGAAAATCTACCAAGTCAATGATAAAGTCCTCTATCACTTCCATTTGCCCAACGGTGACGAATATCGCATTGACGCTTTTACTGGCGAGATTCAGTCGGTCTTTTACGGTAGCCGTCAAGCCCGTAAGACTACCAAGGACATCCTTGCCAACGCCCTACCGTTATCCAAGTTAGAGGCGATTGCTTGGAATCAGGCGCGACGGCTCTACAGGGATTTTGTCAACAGGAAAATGGTGCTTGTCAACAAATACTTTGACGGGGAAGCCTATACATTTCAATTCCGCGAGCGACTCCCCAACGGTGCCCTCACGCAGAATGGATGCACGGTAAGCGTTAGAGCGGATACGGGGCAATTACTGTTTTATGCCCAAACCTTCGTTGATGTCCCACCAGAGGCTGCTGAGGCACCAGCGATAAGCAAAGAGCAGGCGTTAGAAGAGGTAAGGCGGTCTCTCGGTTTGGCTGAGATCACTCGTGTGGAGCGTGCCTTATTGGAATTTCACCGAGGTAGGCTGGTTTGGTTCTTTATGGTTGAAGGTCCTTTGCCGGATGGAACAACTTATCTATGGTCCGCCCTTGTGGATGCCAAGACTGGTAGGATTTTGGAGAAAGACAAAGCACTTGCCCCTCCCTTCCGACAACCGTTGCGGGGGCACACGATGGTGGGTGGGTTTTTGTTGAAGCAAGAATATGGTCCTCTCGTAAGAGGCAAAAGGCTTTTTGTGCCTTCAGAAATTTTTGAGGCGTTAGGGATCACGGTGAAAAAACAAGAAGGTCAATGGACCTTGTTTGCCCAGCGGCGGAAGTTAGTCGTTAAGGAGGAGAATTTCGTGGAAGAGAATGGACGGCTTTTTCTATCGCCGATGCTTCTTCCCCAGTTACTTCCAGACTTTGTGCTCTGCGTCCAAGAAGATTTTGTCCGTAGGAGTGTAAATATCCTTTGTGCCAATAAGGAAAGTCTTGGGAGTCTCATAAGATATGGCAAAGTGAGACAGTTAAATATAAAGGATTGGCAGTTTCAAAGGGTGTATAGAAAACTGTGTCAAATGAATTTGCTAAAGTAATGACCGAAATATGGCTTAGGTCAGTCAAATGGCGCTGCAGAGGGCGGAAGTGTTCTCGGTGCTGGAACTTGAGCGGGTCGTTGACCATTTGAACGGGTTGTCTATCGTTTCCTGACAGCGAGTTCACCAATAGCGGGCGCCCGCAACATTCACCTTCAGCAAGTAGACGGAAGTTCTCGCCGTGATGAACAAGTGCTTTCCGTCAGGTCCGCCAAAGCACAAGTTGGCGGGGACTTCAGGTAACTGCAATCGTCCCAACAAAGCGCCGTCCGAGGCGAAAACCCAGATGCCGTCGGGTCCCGTCACCCACAAGTTGCCCCGTTCGTCCACCCGCATCCCGTCGCCCGCGCCATCCTTGCCTTCCATCTTCGCCAAATCTCGTCCCCCTTTCAGCGAGCCATCGGGCAAGACTTCGTAAACCCGAACGACATTGCGCTGGCTGTCGGTCGTATAGAGCCATTTGCCGTCAGGCGATAAAGCCAAGCCGTTGGGTTTGGGTTGCTGGGTCTCGTCGGCATAAACGCGCTGCAAAGTGCCATCGGGTCGGATGAGGTAGATGCCTTCAACGGGTTGGGTCTTGAATTTGGGGTCGCCGAAGACGGGGTCGGTGAAATAGATGCGTCCGTCTTTGGTAGCGATGATGTCATTGGGTTGGTTGAGGGGTTTGCCTTCGTATCGGTCGGCGAGGACTTCCAGTTTACCTGTCGTCAAATCGGTTCGGGTGACGCGCTTGTTGCCAAACCCTTCGCAAGTCAGCAAACGCCCTTGCGGGTCAAAAGTGTTGCCGTTCGCCCCGCCACTCGGCTCGCGGAAAACCGTCAATTTGCCGTCGGGGTGAAGGCGGTAAAGGCGGTTGGCGGGAATGTCGCTGAAGATAAGCGTGCCATCGGGGGCGTAAGCGGGACCTTCGGTGAACCGAAAGCCCGTGTGCAAGCGATAAAGGCGCGCATCGGAGGCGATGAGTTGGTGGAACGCTTCCGTCGCTGGTCGGATTTGCAACGGCACTTCTTGACCGAATTGCCATGCTGTCATGCCCGTCCCCTCCTTGCCTGCGAGCAATCCCGTCCAGATCAGCAACCATGCCAACAGCACGCCTTTGACACCTCCACATCGTCTTCAAGTCATCGTGGCAAACTTTGTCACGCCGATGGGCGTTCGTCCGTTGGGCAATGCCCATTCGTCAAAAAGGATGGAAGGAGGGTTCAAGGATGCAAAAGGTGCTGGGGCTGATCGCCGTCGTTGCGATGTCGGTGGTGGTCGCCTCCTTTGCCCAAGAGGAAAAGGGTTTCGTGTCGCTTTTCAACGGCAAGGATTTGACTGGCTGGCATGTCATGGGCACGCCCTCATGGAAGGTGGAAGAGGGCGTGCTCGTTTGCACGGGCGAAGGAGGCGGATGGCTGCGGTCGGACAAGCAATACGAGAACTTCGTGTTGCGCTTGGAGTTTCGCATCAGCAAGGGGGGCAATAGCGGCATCTTCATCCGTTCGGCGTTGGAGGGCAATCCTGCCTTTACGGGCATGGAAGTGCAAATCTTGGACGACTACGGTCGGCAGCCGACGCCCCACACGACAGGCGCTATTTACGACGCCGTCGCTCCTAAAAAGAACATGTCCAAGCCCGCAGGCGAATGGAACTTCGTGGAAATCATTTGCAGCGGACCTTGGGTCGTCGTGGCGATGAACGGCGAGGAAATCGTGCGGGTGAACATGGATGAGCATCCGAAACTGAAGGGACGATTGCGCAAGGGTTACATCGGGTTGCAAAATCACGGAAGCCGAGTTGAGTTCCGAAACATCCGCATCAAGGAGTTGCCGTAAACTTTAGGGCGAGGTGAACGATATGCCGAAGGAACGGCTCGTCACTTTGAGGGAGTATGTGCAAGAGGCACTGAAA
>Ga0080007_1032886_pt1 | contig 23694 bp, 20 predicted proteins | sample OctOCTMetagenome_FD_69210 | JGI IMG/M metagenome (GOLD analysis project Ga0080007, IMG submission 69210) | Hot spring and microbial mat streamer communities from Octopus Spring Streamers, Yellowstone National Park, USA - OCT_B (SPADES... | ecosystem: Environmental > Aquatic > Thermal springs >...
CTTTTTTCCCTGATTCAGCAATTTTGTGGTTCAATTACCTTAATATGCTTTATAACCTTGGAGAAAAAGAGGCTTTCTATGATATAACAAAAAGGTTTCTTGAACTTATGAAGAATGAAGGAAAAAATAGCATAACTATATCTACTTTGCCTGATGTTTTCTCTTATACTCTGTTCTTGCACTACACATACTTTAAAAGTCATATAGACCTTGCTTGGTTAAGATATCTTGAAGATGTTGATACTTTAAAGGGGGAAATTTTTAAAACTTTGCTATCGCAGGTTTATGTTTTGCTTTCCCAATACGCTTTTGAGGAAGGAAATTTGAGTTCTGCCGAAAATTTTCTGTCTTATGCTATCTCAAATTTTCCAAATCTTGCTGATCTTCATTTTATGATGGGGAGGATAAAGTTTGAAAAGAAAGAATATTCTGATTCTGTGAACTTTTATATTAGAGGATATGAACTTGATCCATTAAATTTTTTCAAGTGGCCCGAGGTTCTTTTAGCATTATCTTATGCGGGAAAGAATGATTTGTTCAAAAGAGTTTGGGCTGAAATGAACATTATGGCAAGCAGAATCTACTTTTGGAATGGTGGAGAAATTCAGGTTGCAGATCAAAAAATAATAATAAATCCAGTATCAAAAATAATAGAAATGCTGTAACTGAATTTAAGAATTTTATTTGGAAAAATTGATAAAATTTTTTTTGGTGTGAAACAGAAAAGAAAGAATCATCATTATCTTGATTACAGAATAATTTCGGAGCTCAAAGTAAAACAGGGAGATCTTTGGAGAGTTTTCAAAATAATGAGCGAATTTGTTATGGGCTTTGATGAACTATCAAGAGTTGCTCCTGGAGTGACTATTTTTGGAAGTTCAAGAATATCACAAGATAACGAATACTACAAAAAAGCTTATGAATTAGGATATATGCTCGGAAATGAGGGATATTCAGTAATAACAGGGGGAGGACCGGGAGTGATGGAGGCAGCAAATAAGGGAGCATATGAAGCGGGAGCAACTTCCGTTGGACTTACAATAGATCTCCCAGATGAAGAACCGTCTCGCCAATATCATACATTGTCTTTGGATTTTGATTTTTTCTTTGTGAGGAAAGTTATGCTTGTCAGATACTCAGTAGCTTTTGTCATATTCCCGGGAGGTTTCGGAACCTTTGATGAACTCTTTGAACTTCTAAATCTTATCCACACAAGAAAACTTTATCCCTATCCTGTTATTTTGTTTGATCAAAGTTTTTGGGAACCAATTTTGAGTTTCTTGAAAAACAACCTCCTTGAAAGGGGCTTTATTCTTCCACGGGGACTTGAACCAATCCATGTTGTCAGCGAACCAAAAGAAGCATTAGACTTAATAAATAATTTTCTTGTTGAAAAATACACAAGTATATTAGATCATATGCATCCGATTGAAAGAATGAGAACTTTAAGACTTGTCAAAAACATAAAAAAGAAAATGTCTGATTCAAACGTTGAACATAGAAATCAAACTTAATCCTTTTCGCTTTTATACATTATACAGAAAACTGTTGTTACCAAAAAAATCGTCCCCCCTATGAATAGATTTTTCCCAAGATATGTCTTGAAAAAATTAAGAATATCACTCGGAGAGATTTTTCTTAAAACGAAATCTTTGAATTTTCCATCAAAAAAAATCCTTTCATAAGTGAATGCAACAACTACCAAAAAAATTATTCCAACCAGTAATAATACACTAATTTTTTTCTTCGGACTATCTAATTTTTTCCCTAAAAGATATCCTAAAACGAAAGTGCCAGCATAAAAAGCTGAAATAAAAGGTAAAAGATATCTACCACCTATTTCTTCCGCATTTAAAAAGAACATAAAAGCCCAATCAGGATTTATATAAAAAGCCCAAGATGATACTACTATAAAAACAAAAGGAGGAAGTATTCCCCTCCAAGATTTCTTTTCAGATAGAAAAACTCCTAAACCAAAAAGAATTATTGGGTCATATATTACTGTGACTTTTCACCTCCTTCCCTTCAAAAATAAACTTTTAATCTCATTAGCTTCTATTCACTATTTTCAAAACTTTCTCAAAATTCAATCTTTTTATCTGATAAACTTATTCGTAAATTTTATAAATGTATAAATGAGATGGAAAGGAAAACTTCTCCTCTCAATTTTTATCTTCACCTCAATCTTATGCAACCGTCAGCAAGAAAAACAAGAAAATAAAAAAATCAAAATATGGGGAACAGCTATATCCGGTTTCCAGGCTGATATGGGACCAGGGGTTCCACCAGATACCAAATCAGATTGGTGGGTGTGGATGCATGATGAAGAAAATCAAATTTCAAAAAGAGTTGGGGAAGACAAACCAGAAGATGGACCAGCATTCTGGAAAAACTATAAGGAAGATCTTGAACTTGCAAAACAAATCGGAACAAACTATTTCAGATATAGTATAGAGTGGTCTCGTGTTTTCCCGGAATCTACAAAAGATATTCCGGCTGATGTTGAATTTACAGAAGATGGATTCCCAAAGAAAATAAAAATTTCTCCCTTATCTATTTCTGAACTTGAAAAAAGAGCAAATCAAGAGAATATCAAAAAATATAGAGAAATTCTTGAATATGCAAGGAAACTCGGACTAAAAATTTTCCTGACTTTAAATCACTTCACTTTACCTATATGGATACACGATCCCATTTCGTGCAGAGATTGGTTCAAATCAGGAAAATTCGGACCAATATGTTTTGGAAAGCCTGCAGGTTGGTTATCAAAAGAAACAATAATAGAGTTCGCAAAATATTCAGCCTTTTTAGCCTATAAATTCCGCGATATCGTTGATCTCTGGGGATCTATGAATGAGCCAATAGTTGTTTCAACATCGGGCTATCTTGCGGGTGATGTCGGAATTCTTGCCGGAGTAGGTTCTTTTCCACCATCTGCACTTGATGTTCTATCTTTTGAGATCGTGACAAAAAATTTAATTTTCGCATTTGCGCGCTCATACGATGCAATAAAAGAATACGATATCTACGATGAGGATGGAGATGGGAAAAAAAGCGTGGTATCTCTAATTTACAACATACCCTTTTTTGAGCCAGACTCTCAAAGTAAGGAAGATATTGAAGCTACTGATAAAGCTTGGTTTGTTCAAGTTTTTTGGTTTCTTGATGCAATTTTAAAGGGAGTTTTGAGGTCTCTTGATGGTAAATCAGAAAAATTTTACGATTCACTGAAATCAAGAGCAGATATTGTGGGAATAAACTATTACAATAGAATCAAAATAAAATATGTTCCTATTGTTCCTGAGAAAAATATTGTGTTTTTGCCTAAATTTCCGGCTTGCCCAAGTTATGAGCCATCAGAGGAATGTCCTTACGGTATGAGCGAAGTTGGTTGGGAAATTTATCCATCAGGTATATATGAAGTTATAAAAGCTGTTTGGAAAAGATACAAAGATTTAGGATTAACTATAATGATTACTGAAAACGGTATAGCTGATGCAAAAGACTTAAAGAGACCTGAGTTTATAAAAGAGCATGTGAAATTCGTAAAGAAAGCGTCTGAGGAAAGAATACCAATTTTGGGATATTTTTATTGGTCTCTCATAGACAACCTTGAATGGAATTCAGGATATGGAAAAAAATTTGGACTGATAGAAGTAGATTTTTCATCTCCGGAAAGAAAAAGAACTCTAAGAAAAAGCGCATTTACTTTCAAAGAAATAATAGAAAAAGAAAAATAAGTAAGCAGAATATCATCAATTCAACATCAGAATATATATCAGAAAATATAAGAAACTCCTGCCTGGATAAATATAAAGTTCAAATCTTTAATGCTGAATTCAAGAAACTGGGTTTCGCTCATTTTTATCAAGTTCAGAAGGTAAGAAATAGAAACAGAAAAGTTTGGGAAAGATTTTCCGAATGCAAGAGAAATTGAAGGTTCTGTTCCAAAAATTGTTGTATTTTCTTTTATTTTTTCAAATTTAATTTGGGAAAGGTTCAAAATGAAGGAATTTTTCGCCTTTATTGAAAATCTAGGCGTTATTTTCCTCTGTAATCCGAAAGAAACTCCCGGAAGCAAAGAATAAATTTTTATGTTGCCAAACGATGCTAATGTTTGGAGTTTTAAGCCAAATATGAAATTTAAGATTTTTGTTGAGTATCCCATTTCAAGGTTTGGACCGGTGCGTAAAGCAACCTTCCCAAAGTTTGTTCCAGCTCCTAATTCCCAGTTCATATCATATCCTATTTTTTTACCAATAACTCTGATGTTTAAAGTTTCAGATAGTTCCCCATATTCAAGATTTATTTTTATGATGTCATCTAATTTTGATTCATGCCTTATTGCAAACTTCAATTCTTTTTCGTTTTTTTCTAATACTCTTATTTCTCCTGCTGATGGTAATATAGAGATCGTAGCGGATTCAATAAATACTGTGTTCCCTACTTTATCTTTTATTTTTAAAGTTATTATGGCTTCATCTTTTCCATCACCTTTTATAAAGCTTTTGTTTTGTGTTTCTGTATATATGTAGCTTGGCTTTCCAGGAATCAAGAGGATTTGTGTTGCTGCCCGGAGGAATATTGATTCTTTTTGGTTTTCATCTGATGGAAATTCAGTTTCAAAATTTATATCAACATTATACCTTTGAACTTCATCTGGCATTTTTTCTGCCCAGAATAAAAAATACTGACCTGTTTTGTCCTTTTTTCTTTCTATTTTCCCAAAACTTGTGCGTGCTTTTATTGGAATTTCTTCTGGTTTTATCTTTTCACCAGTTATATCTTCTATTTCAACTTTCAATTTTACTTTATCTTCTCCCGTAGCTTCTACTGTGTTTTTTTCCGGATAAATTGAAATATTGTATGGAATTCTTTTTCTTTCAGTTTTTAGTGTTTTCCCTTCTAAGAATATACTATATCTCCCAAATCCCGGTATGAGAACTAATGATGATTCATCCGGTTTTGATATTTTATGTTCTTCGCTAAATTCATCTTTTGTAACCTTTATTTCCTTCTCTATTTCTTTTTTCTCATATCCCGTTATAAGAAGAATTTTTCTTCCGACCATTATAGTTTTGAGCTCAGGTTTTGGTTCTTCAAACTTGTATTTTGGAATCTCCATTTCTTCTTCTGTCTTATTTCCCGCTTTATCTTTGAGTATTACTTTGAATTTCTCCTCTCCTGGAAAAACATAAAACGAAACAGAAAATTTTCCTTTCTTATCTGACACAAATTCTATTTCTCTTTCCCCTATTTTTATTTTCCCATGAACTTCTGGTTCTTTTGTTTCGCCTTTGAAGATTATTTTCCCAGGAATTTTCATCTTGCTGTAATAATATCTTATTTGTTCATTTCCGTTCTCATCTTTTTTGGCTGACATCAAAAAAATTATGTCCTCATACGGTGTTTTTGAAAACCTTTTATAACTTAATCTTATCTTTTCTCTTTCGGCTTTTATTTCTAAAATTTTCCCATAATAAGTTTCTGCTTTTATCTCATCTCCTGGGGGTATCTCAAAAATCATCTCAACAATTTCTGGTGATGCGAAATTAATTTCTGGTCCTTTCTTTTGCCTTGCAAAGCATTTTTTGTGAATCTTTATTTTTTCCTTTCTACCGTCTTTATATATGACTTCAAATTCATCCTGATTTTCGTAAATTAGTTTCCATACTGAATCTTTTATTTTCTGGTTATTTATTCTTTCAATTTTTTCTATTGTATCTTGTACCGTATTTTGTGATACTGATACAAGATAGAATTCTTCTTTGACACCACATATAAATTCATTCTCTGTTAATATAAACTGTGATATGAAAAGGAATGTAATTAAAAAAAGATTCATCTTTGTTTACAGTTCCCATTCTATACTTTTCCTTTTAATTTTTGGAGGAGTGATATCAACCAATATTTTTTCTTGTTTAATTAATTCAGTTTCCCCCTCAATGCCTTCTGCCAATATTTTTAGCTCATGTTCCCCCTCTTCAAATGGTATTGATATATCATACTTGCCACTTTCGGAATAAAACGGAGTGCCATTTACGATAATCCTTCTTATGTTTTCACCTTCCACTTTTATTTCTACCAATTTTCCTTTTTGATTTATTTTTGCATCAATTATTTTTAATTGCCTTTTTTCACCTGACATCTTAAATTCTTCCATTCCTTCTACCCTTTTTTCCTCCTTTATTCCTCCAACCCTTTTCTCTCCTTCCATTCCTTCCATTCTTTTTTCTTCCATTATTTTTTCTGCTATCTTTCTTGTTTCTGGCTTAATTTCTCCTGCTACTATATCTGCTTCTATTTTTTCTCCTTCGCTCAGCTCAAAGGTTTTACCTTCTACATTTATATCTACATTACCCTTCACAACTATTACCTCGTTTCCCCTCAATTCAGTTTCAGCATAATCTGCTTTTATTCTGATTTTCTCTCCCACAGAAACTTCTCCTGACTCAAATTTCATCCTCAAATTCTTAATTTTCTCTACCGATATTCCCCCTCTTAATGGGATCCACACACCATTTACAAATATTTTTACATCTCCTTTTATCAGAGTTATTGAAGGTGTTTCCTTCATAAATTCGTAAACGATGCGAGAAAAGGTGAGTATATATAGAACCGTAATGACTAATAGTATTATTAGATTTCTGATTATCTCTGTTTTCGTCTTTTTATCTATGTTTTCGGGTTCTGCCATAACTAAATTTCCTATCTTTTAAATTTATACCAGATGAGTTTTGGGTTTTTTAATCTCTTCTTTCTCCAAAAACTCCTTTATCTCCTTGTTCTTCTCCTTATCTATCTCTATCCTGAATGTCTTGTTATCATCTTCCAAAATTATATCTCCTCTGAGGTTAGTAAGAATTGTTTTTGCTATAGTCAGTCCAAGTCCAATTCCCTCCCATTTCTTCAAAGTAAAAAAAGCATCAAATATTCTCGTCTTGAACTCCTCCGGTATTTTTTCACCATCATCACTTACCCTTATGAATATTGTTTTTTCTGTTTGACCAAGCACAACTTTTATTTTTGATTCTGCTGCTAAAAAAGCATTCTTTATTACCTCAGAAATTGCTACTTTAAACTGCTCCTCATCCGCGTATATCATATCCACATCTTCTAATTGAGCCTCTATCTCTTTACCCTTATCCTTAAATTCTTCAATAACCTCTGATATGACTTTCTTTGGAGACAAAGATATAAATTCCGCTTTCATTTGTATTTCAGCAAAGTAAGACATCCTCTCCACTATGTTTTTTATTCTTTCAAGATTTGGAATAGCCCTTGAAATGTATTTTTGAGCACTTTCATCTTGGACTTTAACTTTCGCTATTTGCAAAAAGCCAATTGCAGATGCGAGAGGATTATTTATCTCGTGAGCAACACCTGCCCCCAAAGTCCCGACAGAAGCCATCTTCTCCGCTACGAGCAAATTCTCATGCATCTTTTTTAGTTGAGCTGTTCTCTCTTCAACTCTTTTTTCAAGTTCAAGGTTCCATAATTTGAGCTCCTCCCATGCCTTCTCTATCTCAGATACCATAGTGTAGAATGCCCTAACAACATCTCCTACCTCATCCTTTCTGTAAGATATAACTTTTTCTGAAAAATCAAGCTTTGAGTATTTTCTTGCAAGCTCTGATACTTTTGATAGCGGTTTTGTTATACTACCCGAAAGAATAAATGAAACAATAATAGAAACTAAAACCCCAAATGATGTAAAAAGGATAATTCTATTTTGTATTTTCCTCCAGGCTTTACCTATTTCTGAGTAAGAAAGCGATACAACGGTATATATTGGGGTTTGACCTACTTTCTTTACAGCTTTCAAAAATTGCCCATCGCCTCCTATCATACTAAACGCTTCATTCCCGCTTCCTTCAACATATATGATATATATTTTCCCTTCTGTTCCTATGGAGAAAGATGCGGTTATTTGATCTATGGGAGTTTTATCAATAACTACTGTGATGTCATCAGAGAAGACAATATATCCACTTTTGATGAAAATCCTTTCTTTTTTGTCGTTTTTTATCAGGTCAGAAAAGCTCATATCTCCAACGCTTACTTCACCATCGCTTATAAAAACTATGTTCTTGATATCTTGAAGTATTTCAGAAAACGCAGTAATTCTTTGTTCCTCTGGGAATTCCTTAGCTTTTTTTATAGATGCTATTGCTATTGAGGTTATAGTTTCAATATATCTTGCTATTGCATCTGAGACATTTTCAGCAGTGAAAGATAACATATTTTTTACTCTTTCCTCATATTCTTTTTTGACAAAGAGCACCCCCCACAGAGATGAAAACCCCCCTGAACATATAACTAAAAGCACCGAAATCAAAAGAACTTTATGAAAAATCTTCATAAAATGAATTTTAAGCATTTTAGAGAAATTGATAGTTTATCACTAAAATTTAACTGTTGATTTGTTTCCGATCCGAACAAACACTAAAATTTCAAGTACGGAGAGGTGCCGGAGCGGACGAACGGGACGGACTTGAAATCCGTTGGGGGACTTAAATCCCCCTCGTGGGTTCAAATCCCACCCTCTCCGCCAAAAATAATCTGAATAGACTAAAAATTTCTTTTATCTTTGGCTGTACTATCTATTTTTTTCTATTTTCTTTTCTCCACCTTCCATACCTTTATGCCGATTACCCTGATACATTTCCCTTTCAGACAATTTCAGATCTTGGTTTGAAGTATAAAAAAGATACAATTGTACCTGTGGTTGGTTTGAATTTCTCTTTTTGGGGAAAAACAGTTGATATAAAGGAACCAAATATTACGGATGGCTCGGCCGCAACTTTGCCAAAGTTCCTCAACTACAATTTGAGCCAGTTCGCAAAATTATCCAATAACAAATTCTCAGTAAGAGATACTGATCTTCTCTTTTCAGGTAACTACGCTTTCTCTGAAAGTTTCTTCGTAAATTTTGGGTTCTTTGTAAGATTTAGAGATTTCGGAGGTTTGATCAATTCTTTCGGGCTCGGGGACATCAATGTTAATTTGGGATTGAAGCTTCTCTCCAAACCTCTTGAAATTTTTTCATCTGGCGGAATTGTAATTCCTCTTGCTGGGGAACCAGATGAGAATCTTGCTGCTCTGCGCAGAATAAATGTCTCTTCTTTCGGTGTTGATTTTCCCTTTTATTTTTTTTTGAGACAGAACTTTGATTCAGGTTCTTTAAATTTTTCTCCCTTTGTTTCAGGCGGATATATATTGAGGGTCGGATATATTTTTTTCACCCAGAATGTTGATCCCGGTGATGTTTTAGTTTTATCACCAGGATTTGGATTGAAGTTAAAAAATTTTCTCCCAACAAGTACAGATGTATCTCACGATATAAATATATTCCCTGCTTTGATTTTTCTGCATGGTTTTCCTGACCTTCAAGATGCGGGGATTTATCAAATCACAGGAAAAAGTTGGGATATTGTAAAATTTAAGTTTTCACCATCTTTGATTTTCAAAAAATCAGAGGAAAAATTTGGGGAAAGATCTATAAGAGATTTTGCTTTTGTTCAACTTTCCCTATATTTTACTATCTACGAAAAAAATTTTCTTTATTTAGGGGATCCCAACTATGCGATATGGAGAGCTCTTTTTTTAGATAGAGTTTCTCCCGGATTTACTTCAACTTTATCTGCTGGACTTTTATTTTGACTGTTCTTTTATATAATCATTTTTTCATTTCTATATTTCCATTTGAAAGCTTTTTGCTCCATCTGAAATTTTTACAATTCTTATTTCAGTTTTTTTGTTTGTTTTTGATTTGTATTTTTCTTTTACAAATTCTGCAAACTCTTTTTCCTTTCCCTTTTCTACAATATTTACGGTGTTTCCTCCGAAACCAGCGCCAGTCATTCTTGCTCCTATCGTATATTTGAAATCATAAGCTATCTCAACTAATTTATCTAATTCTTCGCAAGATACCTCATACTCTTTTTGGAGCCCAATATGAGACTGAATGAAAACTTTTGCGATTGTTTCCTTATCTTCTTTCTTTATAGCTTCTTTTGCAGTAAGAACTCTTTTGTTTTCTTCAACAACAAATTTTGCTCTCTTCCAAAGAATTTCGTTTTCTCTTTTCAAAATATCAAGCATATCTTCATCTACATCTCGCAGACTTTCTATTTGATTATTCTTTATTCTTTCTTTTATTATCTTCAAGGCTTGCTGACATTCATTTTGTCTTTTTTTGTATTCTGATTCTCCTAATTTATGCTTTACGCCACTATCACAAATTACGACAGACCAGCTTTGAGGAAACTTTACATATTCAATTTCTTCTGTTTTGCAATCTATAACCATAGCGTGATTTTCTTTTCCAAATACGCTTGACATCTGATCCATTATTCCGCACGGAACTCCTACGAATTCATTTTCTGCTTTCTTTGATATTCTGACTATTTCTATTTTTTCCATTTTTAGATTGAACATCTCATTCAAAAGCGAAGACACTGCAACTTCGCAAGAAGCAGATGAGCTCAATCCTCCTCCAAGAGGGACATTACCCTTTATAATTATCTCTAAACCTCCTTTTAAATTCCCTATTTTATTTTTAAGAAGAAAAATGGGACCTAAAATGTAGTCAACCCATGTTTTTGTGGGTTTTATATTATCAAAATTTACTCTAATTTTCTCTCTTAAATTCAGGCTTTCTATTGAAATTTCTCCTTCGTGATTTGTAAATCTTCCTAATGCTACTGTTTTCAAGTCAATTGCACACGGCATAACAAATCCCATATTGTAATCTGTATGCTCCCCTATAAGATTTACTCTACCGGGTGCATATGAGACGAAAACTTTCCCCCTCAGACCTTTCGCTTTGACTATCTCATCTATTATTACTTCTTTTTCTTCTATTATTATATCTTCTACTTGCTCTTTCATATATAAGAGATTATTTAAAGCAATTTTTTTGTTTTTTCACAATAGTATTGTTTCTTATTAAAAAAGAAGTTATGGCGAATTTAGATTTATCCCAGGCTTTGTCTTTGAAGGAATTTGGCTGGAAGATTGTTCAACTATCTCAAAAGGCTGGACTTGATATAGGTTATAATTCAATAATTTGTGCTATTATGTGTCCTGATAGTCAATCTACAACGGTTCTCTTGAAAATAAGGGAGGAAGTGGGAAAGAAAGAAAAGGTTAAAATTTTACCAAAAAAGATAAGGTATGATCTGATTTATGAAAGGAGAGTTTTCGGAGGTATTTTTTTACCCGATTTCTCTTATCATAGCTTAGAGCCAGCTGTTTTTCAGATACCAGATTCAGTTTATGATAAAAAGGGTTTAGTTGTAATCCAACTTGGGCACATCGGTTATGATGAAAAGCTGGGATTCGGAAGATTTGTGAGGTACGGCAGAGAAGAGCATTCTCTATGTTGTGCCGCTATAATATCTTTATTTCAAAACGAATTTATTCCGCAAGATGCAGATTTGAGAATGTTGAAAAATTATATTGAATCTCTTAAAAGGTCGGAAGACGATATATTATCTATCACATACAGGCTCGTTGAAGAGTCTTCTCATCATACTATTTCAGAGCTCAGAAAGGTCGCTGAAAAACATAATATAAAAATTGTTTTTATCTCAGGAATAGAGATAGATGTCAGTAAGACAAAAAGAACAAAACTACATAACGACAAAATATTTGTTGTGAGAGAAGAATTGATATGATAAATGCTACTGGGTAAAACAATTTGGTTGATTCAATTTTATAACTTTTCATCTTTTATTTTTATTTTTATCTGAATTTTTCTTAAACTTTATTTTTAGAGGCTGTGAATTTTTATGCTTGTTCTGAAAAGGAAAATAGGACAGCGAATAATCATAGGAGATAATATAATCGTACAAGTAATTGATATAGAGGGAAGAAGCGTAAAGATAGGCATAGAAGCTCCAAAGAGTGTATCTGTTGTGAGAGAGGAACTTCTGGAAAGAATAAAAGAAAAGGTAGCAGAATCTGCAATAAAGGAGGATATTATAAAATCTTTTAAGGCTGAAAACAAAAAATCTGCAAAGTAAATTTTATGAATTTTTTATTTGAAAAAACTTGAAAAAAAATGGCAAAATTATTAACTTTGAGATAAAATATTTTGCTATGGGAGGGAAAAAAAGAGTTCTTATAGTAGATGACAGTGTTTTCACCTTTGAGCAGCTAAAAAGTATAGTTGAGAAAACAGGAATCGCAGAAGTTGTTGGACACGCAAAAGATGGTATGGAAGGAATAAAAAAATACAAAGATTTAGCTCCCGATGTGGTTTTTTTAGATATACTCATGCCTAATATGGATGGACTTCAGACTTTAAGAGCTATAATGAATATGGATAAGAACGCAAAAGTTGTTATGATTTCCTCACTCGGAGGAGCAGCAGAGAAAGCAGAGGAATCCTTAAAATTCGGAGCAAAAGCTATAATTTCAAAACCATTCAACGAAAAAGAAATAAAAGATATTTTGGAAAAATTATAGGAAATTTATTTATTAAAAAACAAAAAAAATAATAATAGGAGGGAAATAGATGGGAGTTAAGTTCTTTGGAGCTTTTTTGGTTGAAAGAGGAGTAATCACAAGAGAACAACTTTTTGAAGCCCTTGAAGAGCAAAGAAAAGCAAATCTCAAATTAGGAGAGCATGCAATAAGGCTTGGCTATCTTACCCCTGAGCAAGTTGAAGAAATAAGAAAACTTCAAAAAAGAGAGGAAATCAGATTTGGAGAAGCAGCTGTAAGGCTCGGATATCTCACACCAGACCAAGTTGAACAGCTCATAAGAATTCAGAAAAGTTCCCATAAGCTTTTAGGAGATATTCTTGTTTCAAAAGGATTTATAACACGAGAAACCCTTGAAAGGGAGTTAAAACTATTTGAAGCTGAGCAGAGAATATATATGACAGAAATGGTCTATCTCCCAGAAGGTGTAAAAGACAGAGATTTTATAAATATTGTTGTAGATCTTACGAAAAAATTCCTTTTGCGAACTGTTGATATTAATACAAAGTTTGGAGATTTCTCTTTTGAGGAATATAAACCATCTGGAAATTTTGATGTCCAAGTTGATATTTCCGGTGATGTCAAATTGAAGGTTGTTTTTTCTCCTCCCGAAAGATTGGGAGAACTTTTAGTAAAAGAATATGGAATGCCGGATTCACCTCTGATGAGAAAAGATGCAATTTATGAATTTATGAACATAATCATGGGAAATTCAGTTGCGAAGATGGAAAGGCTCGGAAAAAGAATATCAATAAGTGTTCCAAAAGTACCTAACATTTCTGGTAAGTCATTCAAATATAACCTCATTTCTCCCGATGAAATTTTCTCCTTTTACTTTCAGGAATATTGATATAAGGTTTTGCTGATTATCTTGTACCTAAACCAAAGATGAATAAATTTATTTTTTATATATATTATGCCTACCCAAAAATTTTCATCAGATGAAATTCCTTTTGACCCGAAACTTGAAAAAGCAGTTCTCGGGGGAATTCTATTAAGAGGTGATCTTATAGAAGATGTAATACAAATACTCGGGAAAAATCCAGAGGACGCATTTTTTGACCCGGCTTGCAGACAGATTTTTCTTGCTATGTTATCTTTGAGAAAAAGAGACGACGATATTACTCCCGATAATGTTATAGAAGAACTGAGAATATCAGATAAACTTGAAAGAGTAGGTGGAGAAGAATTTATTTTGTCTTTACCATCTTATATACCATCAGCTTCTTTTTTAGAAAGTTTTACAAGAAAGCTCAAAGAAAAAATGATTTTGCGCAAACTCGTTCAAAAAATGAGAACTTTCATAGAAGAAATATCTTGGGGCGTTCCGAACACATGGGAATTTGTATCCCGAGTTGAAAAAGAAATAGCAGAAATAGTTCAAGAATCTGTTAATCCCGATTTTTACTCTGTTGAAGACATAGTTTCTTTCGTTCAAAAAGAGGTTATAGGAAGTGAGGGAAGGCAAGCTATTCCTTCATGTTTTCCTTCTTTGGACGAAAAAATCGTTGGATTTCACCCCGGAGACTTTGTGATAATAGCTGGAAGACCTGGAATGGGGAAAACAAGTTTTGCTTTATCTATTGCATATTATATGGCAAAGGAGGGAATACCAATTTGTTTTTTCTCTTTAGAGATGCCAATAAGACTCCTTCTTTTGCGCTTGCTTTCCATCCACAGCGGAATACCTCTAAAAAGAATAATAGCAAAGGATTTATCAGAATCAGAGAGGGTAAGGCTATCAAATTCCGCAAGGGAAATCTCTTCTTTACCAATGTACTTCAACGACACTGCAAGTGGTATAACTCAAATAAGGTCTCTTGCAAAAAGAATAAGAGAAGAAAAAGGAATTGGAGCAATATTTATAGATTATATCCAGCAGATTTTTGTTGAGTGGAAAGTAGAGAGGAGAGAAGAGGAAATATCAAGCATATCTCGTCTTCTGAAAGCCCTTGCGAAAGAACTTGACATTCCGGTTATCGCTCTTTCGCAGCTATCTCGTGAGCCAGAAAGGAGAGGAGATAATAAGCGCCCTCAACTTTCTGACCTCAGAGAATCAGGAAGCCTTGAACAAGATTCTGATATAGTCATTATGATTTACCGTGACCACTATTATAATCCATGCCCAAAATCCATTCAAGATGATAGAAAAGAAAAAGAGGATTCTTTTGATTGTTGTGAGAGAGCAAGAATAGCAGAAATAATAATTGCAAAAAATAGAAACGGTCCAACTGGAACTGTGTTAGCTAAATTTATAGGAGAAAATTGCTTATTTGAAGACCTAAGATACACAAAAATTTAAAAGTAAAAAATTGAAAATTTATTCTTTGTACATTTCATCAAAAATATGTTTGAATTTCTTTTCTATTTCTCTTCGTTTCACTTTTAGCGTTGGGGTTATTTCTCCTTCATCTATATAAAAGTCCCGCTCAAAGATTTTGAACTTTCTTATGTTTTCAACTCGTGATAACTCTTTGTTTGCGTTTTCAACTGCTCTTTTTACCCTCTCGTATATAAGTGGATGAGATGATATTTTCTTCATAAGCTCATCTAAACCTTCCGGTCTTGCCAGCGGTTTTTCTGCTAACTCATCCAATATTTTTTTTGCTTTCTCTTTTTCTTCCTCATCAAGAATATTATTTTTTATAGCAAATTCTAAAGCTTCTTGTGAGTTCAAAGTAATTAAAGCAACAAGATAAGGTCTTCCATCCCCGTGGACATGGACCTGGGAAATTATTATGTCCTGCGCTTTAACTTTATTTTCTATTTCGGCAGGAGCTATATTTTTCCCACCAGCAGTTATTATTATGTGCTTTTTCCTATCTTTTATTTTCAGAAAACCTTCATTATCTATTTCCCCGATATCCCCCGTGTGTAGCCAGCCTTCTTCGTCTATTGCCTCTTTTGTAGCTTTTTCATTTTTGTAATAGCCTTTAAAAACTATTGGACCTCTTATGAGTATTTCGCCATCTTCTGCTATTTTGCATTCAACACACTTTATGGGTTTCCCAACCGTTCCGAGTTTGAATTCCAGAGGCGTATTTGCATGAGTTATAACTGTTGCTTCTGTAAGACCATATACCTCATATATTTTGAGATTGCAAGCCCACATGAACTCAAGAATCTCATACGGTATTGGAGCAGCTCCCGTTATAAAATATTTTACCCTTCCACCAAATGCATCCTTTATTCTTTTTAGAACAAGCGAATAAGCAATTTTATACTTTATTTTCAAAGAAAGAGGTATGGGTTTTCTCTCGTTAAGATATTTCACATATTCTCTTCCAACTTTTTCTGCCCATCTGAAAATTTTCTGCCTTCTTTCTGGAAGCTTTGCAACTTCTTCTTGTATTCTCGCATAAGCTTTTTCAAAAATTCTTGGAACTGCTCCAAAAACAGTTGGTTTCACTTCCTTTATTTCATCTACAACTGCCTTTATGCTTGTTGCATACGCTGCTGCAAGTCCGAGATTTATCCTACCAAAAAATCCCGCTACATGTTCTGCCACATGCGCCATAGGTAAAAAATGATAACTTATATCATCATCTCCTATACCTAACATATCAGCGAAATCATCAAAAGATGAAAGAAATGCAATTATGTTCCCGTGAGATATCATAGCTCCCTTTGGATCTCCTGTAGTTCCTGATGTATAGACCATTATAGCTATGTCATCTTTTTCAATTTGATTTATTCTTTCTTGAATAAGTTTCTCGTCCGGCTCAACCGAGAGACACTTTGAAAAACTCAAAAACTTGGGTGAGTCAAAGTACTTTTCACATCCTTCAGGGTCAAAAACTATTATCTTTCTTATCTTGGGAACTTTATCTTTTATCTCAATTACCTTATCTAATTTTTCTTTGTTTTCAACAAATAGCATAACAGAATCCGAATGATTAAGAAGAAATTCAATTTGGCTCGGAGATAAAGTAGGGTAAAGTCCTACCGTTGTAGCACCAGATGATAAGATTGCAAGATCTGATATTGCCCATTCAGGTCTTGTATCAGATAATACAGCGATTTTATCACCTTTATTTATTCCCTCTTTTATTAAGAAGGTCGCAACAGAATCTACTTTCTTTTTCATCTCTCCCCATGTTACCTCTACCCATTTTCCGGTTTTGTCTTTGTATTTATAAGCAAGTTTTCCATAAGATCTTTCTACTCTTTCTCTGAAAAGCTCTGGGACATTTTTTATTTTTACTTCCTCACCCCACCTCAAAATTAATCTCCCCGATGACGTTGGAGGCATAGTAAAGATATTTTAAGTTTTTTCAATTGAATTTTCACTAAACTTTCAATTTTTTGAAGTCAAAACTGTCACTTTAAACTTAAATGTTATCTTATAAGACCAGCAAGTTCAACGAGCATGGCATCAGAAACCGCTATTACTCTGGAAGAAGCTTGGAATGCTCTTTGGAAAATTATCATATTTATAAATTCGGTTGCAAGATCAACATTTGAATGCTCAAGTGATTTTGCCACAATTTTCCCTCTACCTCCAACAGTTGCCTTATCAAAAGCTGGCTCACCAGAGCGAGGAGTTTCAGCAAACAAAGTTCTCCCAACCCTTAAAAGTCCGTCTTTATTTGTGAATTTTGCAATGGCAAGCTGAGCTATCGGGCGGGAAATTCCGTTTGAATAAAACCCTATAATTGTTCCATCTTCTTCAACCGTAAACTTGACAAGAGAACCAACAGCCTTACCATCTTGCTTTACAAAATTAACAGAAGATGGAGAAGCAAACTGAGTCGTTCCATCAAGTCCGACCTCAACCCCTGGCTCAGGTACAGTAAGACCAAAATTTACCTCATCCAAACTCGTTCCAAAATTTATCTCAATAGTTTGAGGAGATTCAGGTTGTCCATTTTGCCATGTGACTTCAATTCTTAAAGATTTATCAAGCGTTCCATTTATTTTCTCTGCTGCAAGCTTTCCATCTTTTGTGAATTCCAATGTTCCCAGAACAGGATTTCCGAAAGCGTCAGGTGGAGGGAAATTAATTGTTCCTCCTTCAACAGTGGCAAGAACTTCCCATACATTTCTTGAATTCGGATCAAACGGGTCTGCTTCCTGGATTTTCCTGAAAAATAAATTTATAACCCTCGGAGTTCCGAGAGAATCATAAACTGTCACAGAAGTATTAAACTGATAGGTGGTTGGATCGTTCGGATCAAAGAGTGGGAAAGGAGGAGATGGTATAACATCTTTTCTTGAATCAAGATTGATACCAAAGTTTACACGCGTTGTAGCCTTTGGAGGAGAATCAACTTGCGGGATTCTTATATCTGTCATAGGACCAACTCTTCTTATTTCTCCTGTTCTTTCATCTGTGACAACCTGCCATCCTTGAACTCGCAGTCCCTCTCTACCATCTACCAACCTATTTACAAGGAAACCGTTCCTATCTATTTCAAATTGTCCGTTTCTTGTGTAGTAAATTCCGAATCTTGGGACATCTTTTACAACAAAAAAACCATCTCCATCTATTGCCATATCGGTTTCAAGTCCTGTAAATTCAAGCGTTCCTTGAAGATGAAGAATTCTGACTTGCCCTATGGTAGCCCCTCTTCCAAACTGCTCCCCTATAAAGCCTGTTGGTAGAATATCTATGAACTCAGGTCTTGATGCTTTGAACCCGATCGTATTTACATTAGCGACATTATCTGATACAACCTGGAGAGCCCTCATATTTGCCTGGATTCCCGTTCTTCCTACAAATAAAGAAGGCATTGGCATATCATTTCACCTCCTTTCTTTTTATTTTTTTCGTAAAAATTTCAAAAGCTTTTATCATTCCAGCTACCTCCCCACTTTCTTACTCTGAACTTCTTACCTCAACAACCCTTCCAAACTCAAACGATGTATTTCCTAAACCTACAAAAACATTGGTGCCATATAATTCAACTGATTCTATTTTTCCAAAAACAAGCTTTTGAGGTTTGAACTCGTTCCCATCAGAATCATAAGCAACAACTTCAAAACTATATGAGCCATCCTGTACCATATTTCCGTTCATATCTTTTCCGTCCCAGGAGACATAATGTTTTCCTGCTGGAAGATTTCCGAGTTCAATCGTTTTGATAACAACTCCTCCCGGTGATAATATTTTCACTTTAACATTACGAGCCGGAATATCAAGCTGGAACGCAGGTAGAGAAGAAACTTTCTTATTTGAAACTGAGATTTTATCAGCAACAACATAAGCTGATTTTCCTATAAGAGATGAAGCTGAAAGGAAATTTGTTCTTGCTATGGATGAGGAGAGAGAATCTATTGCTTGCTTTAAATTCATTGCTTGTTCAATTTGTGCAAGAATTGAAAGCTGTGATAGCAAATCTTTGTAATCAACTGATGATTCAAAATCTTGGAATTTGAGTTGTGTAAAAAGAAGTTTCAAGAAATCATCTTTTCCTATTCCGTTTTTTCTTGAAACTATTCTTTGTACCTGATTTTGTATCATTAAATCATTCAATAAATCTGAAATTTCATTTGGCATATCAATTTACCTCCTTTCCTTTTAAACAACCAAATTTATCTTACCTTTCACATTTGCAAAAAGTATTCCATGAGAAATTTTTTCCTCGTATTTAGGTTCTACAAAATTACCTCCGTAAAAGTTCAAATTTCTGTTATATCCTACAAAATTTTCTCTCCCCATACTCTCATCAAATCTACCTCCTATATTCAAATCTTGGAGGTTAAGGTTATTATCCTGAAGGAATTTTTTGAGGTCATCTTGATGTTTTGATATTTCCGCTTTAAGAGCCTGATCTTGAGTGGAGATAGAAATCGACACATTACTTAATGGATCAACCGAAACATCTAATATGACTTTTGATCCAAAGATATTTGCTTCAACATAAGCTCTCTTTTGAAAGTTTCCTTCATTTAATCTGACAGCTTCAAGAATTACTCTCTTTATCTCATCTATCTTCTGACTGATCTGAGATTGTGAATTGGAAACCTCAACATCTGATGAAAATTCTCCTATGTGATTTTCAAACTTCAAATCTGGTCTTACAAAATGTTCGGATTTAGTATGCTGAAAATCTGAAAGATTCTCCGGTGACTGTAAATCCGATTTTTTCGCGGTTTCGCTTGTCTGATTTTTAAATATATCATCAATCAAATTTTCCAATCTCCTTTTTTCGTGCTTCTTTTCCGGATGTATTTCAATATTTTCTGAACCGGTTGATTCAATAACCTTATCATTGGTAGAATCAGCCGATTTGGTCTGTAATACATCCTCTATTTGAGATAAGTCCTCTTTCCTCTGGGATACATCTCCTATTTGAGATAAATTCTCTCTTCTCTGGGATAAATCAGATATTTGAGATAAGTTCTCCTCCCTCTGTGATACATTCCCTATTTGAGATAAATTCTCTTTCCTCTGGGATAAATCAGCCGTTTGAGATAAGTTCTCCTCCCTCTGTGATATATCCCCTATTTGAGATAAATCCTCTTTCCTCTGGGATAATACATCCACACCATTCTGCATCTTCTGGTCAAAAGACTTTTCTAATTTTTGAACCATATCAGAGGTGTTCCGATTTGAGTTTGAATCAGGTAAGAAATTTTCCTCAGCATTTTGCAAATCAGGGAATTCCAAGTTTGTTTGATTAGCCTGATTCACATTTGTTTGATTAGCCTGATTCACAACGGCATAGCTCAAATTTGCCAGAAGAATTTCGCTATTACCTTTACTTTCTCTTTTGTTTTCTTTCTTGTTCTCATCCCACTCTTGATCTTCTGCCTCGCCTATAAAAGATAAGTTTTTATCTTGCAGATAAGATATAAGCTTTTTTAAATCATCAGGGTCAATTAAAATTTTGCCATTGTTTTGGTTTTGATTTACTATCTTCTTTAAGACTTCTTCAAGCTGAGAGTTGCTTTGGTTCTGCTTGAGAATATCTTTCAGAACATCAACTAAAATTTTCTCGAAATCTTCTCCATTCTGAGTTTGGATGTTTTGGAACAGATTATTTGAATTTGAACCGAACAAGCTCTGTATCAGAATTTGTATAATATCGAACATGACTATTGAAAGATGCAAACATCGTACCAGCAGGAAAATTTTTCCCAGTATTGTGATCTGTAATTATTTATATTCCAAGTTTTTTGTTCTATATTCCAAGTTTTTTTCTTTCCCTGTTTTGAGGTTTCTGATATAAATTGTTCTCCTTTTCTCCTTCCTCCATTATATCTTCTTCTGGCTCGGACTGGGGAGAGAAGAATTTTGGGGTGGGACCTTCTTGTCTTTCGGGATTTTTGAATTTTTCCTCTCCTTTTGGTGTAATCCCAAACATAATATCAGTGATTTTTTTTGCCTTGTCCTGAGGTAACAAAGATAATATTTTCGCAGCTTTTCTTTCTTCAACTAAATTGAGAACCTGAGCAGCAATATCTTCGCTCATAGATAATATAATTTTGACAGCATCATCGGGTGTTGAATTTGCAATAATCCGAGCCATCCTCTTGACACCCTCTTCCATAGTTTTTGATCTCTGTTCCTGAATTATTTTCTTACCCTCCTCTCTCTGCCTTAAAACTTCAAGGAGAGAATTTATTTGTTTCTCGTATCCCTGTATTATTGATGATAGAGCCTGCGAAAAAGAATTTTTGAGTTCATCAATCTCCTTTTTTCTTTCGTCCTCTATAACTTTCACTTTCTTCTCATATTGAAGAGCTAAATCCGAAATTCTTTTCTCATATTGAAGAACTAAATCCGACATTCTCTTCTCATATTGATTCTTGAGATCTGAAAATTTTCTCTCATATTGGAGAGCTAAATCCGAAATCCTTCTTTCGTATTGATTCTTGATGGCAGATATTTCTTTTTCATAATTGCTTATAATTTTTGTTATTTCTTTTTGGAATTTTTCTCTCTCCTTATCATACCCTTTTGCAACCTCTTCCAGCTTTTTTTTGAAATCTTCCTCCTTTTTTACTAAAATTTGATTTGCCTGTGTTAATCTCTTTTCGTAATCTTGAATCTGTTTTTGGTATTTTGATTCAAGTTCCTTCATCATTTTTTCATAGTTCATTATCACATCTGATATTTTTTTTTCATACGATATAATAAGTTTTTTCTGATCAGCCTCAAATGCAAGTTTCTGGTCTTTTAAAGCTTTGATTTTTTCCTCTTCTTTCTGTTTTATTTTATTTGAACACAAATCTTCAAGAGCTTGGATATCTTTTTTGAGCTTGATAAGTTCTGCAAGTTTTGAAGATATTTCATCTTCAAGACGTTTGAGGTAAGCTTCACGCAAGAGCAAATCTTTCTCCCTTGACTTTATTTCATTAAGACGCTTTTCAAGGGTTCCTATAAACCTTTCCAAAGAAGGAGGGTCAAAAATTACATTACATCCATCAAGCTTAAACGAATCCTTCTTTTCTGACTTCTGCTGCTGAGCAGAAACAAAAGATGAAAAAAATAAAATAAGTGCGCCTAAAAATATTATTTTAAAAGAGAACTCATAACTTCTTTCATATTTTAAATTCTCTCTTTTATATTTTAAATTCTCCTTCATTTCAGTATTTTCAGCTATATGTTCTCATCGTTTTCCGAAAATGCTTTCTTTATAAGCACCATTTCATCGGCAAGCTTTTCCTGTTGCTTAGCTTTCTGGTTCATCTCATTCATTAAAATACGATAAAATAACCTTTGGGCAAGGTCAGATTCTTTTTTACTATCAATATATTCCCTCCTTTTCACCTCTTCTTGATGAACAAGTTCCCGTAGCTCTTCAACTTTTCTTTTCTTCTCATCTCTGAGTCCGCTAATATAATTTAGGAATTGAGATATATATAAAGGGGAGATTCCTTCCTCCATGAGATTTTTTTCAAGTTCAGAATAAATCTTTGATTTTTCGTTCTCTAAACTTGCGATTTCGCTTTCCTTCTCTTTCCTTTTCATCATAAAAAGAAAGAGTTCTCTTTTCTTTTGAGCTTCGGATATTTTTTTGAATTCAAGATATAGCTTGTATAACTTTTTCATAGTTTAATGTATCTTCAACTAAAAATTTTAACAATTTTGAGTTTTTATCGTAGTTTCGGTAAGAAAGTTGAGATATAATACGGAGAAATTTTTCAAGATACCTTTTAGCACAATCTGTTTCTCTTTTGAATAAAGATAGAGTTTTTTCTTTCCCGAGAACAGAAAGGATATTAGGAGACCCAGATCTCAAATCTTCCTCTAGATCGTAAATATCATCCAAAATTTGGAAAGATACTCCAAAATGCAGAGCAAATGATTTGAGAGAATTTTCTATTTTTTTGCGAATTCCCTTTTTCTCTAATAGTTTTTGATCTGAAAATAATAAAGGTAATAGACAACTTATTTTAAATAAAGATGCAGTTTTTTTTGACTGAATTTGAATAACCAATTTTTCTACACCAAGCGATAAATCTAATTTTTTTTGCGACCACATAACATCAAGTATTTGCCCCTCTATTACTGAGCACATATGAGAGGCAAAAAACTTTACAGCTTGTGGAGATGAGAATATTGGTATGAAAGAATAAACCATAAGCATATCACCTACGAGTAAAGATATTTCTTGACCAAATCTTTGGAAAATCGGAGGTTCTCCTCTTCTCTCTTTTGGCTTGTCTATTATATCATCATGCACCAGAGTAAATGCGTGGGATATCTCAATAGAGTATGCAATCTCAAAGGCTTTCTTTTTTTTCAATCCGAGAAGAGAAGAAATAAGTATAGTGATTATTGGTCTTATCCTTTTTCCACCTGAAAGAACGGATGCTTGTATTGCATCAAAAATATCAAGCGAACCAAAATCAGATTTAACCCTCGCCGACAAAAAATCCTCAAAACTTTTCTTGATTTTCTCTATATCATTCAGATAGTTCTTTTTTTCGGTTTCAACAATCACCTTTTCTATTTGATTTTTATTTTGCTTTGCAATCTTTACCTTGTTTTTTGAGTTCCAAACACTGGAGCTCTATTAATATAAAATGCCTGAGCGAAGGTAGGTCAGTATTTTCCTTTGAAGCCTCTTCAAATTTCTTTTTTTTCGGAGATATAGGTTCAGGAACATCATAAGAATCGGAATATATTATGTCTTTTGCAAATTTTTCCTTCTCCATCCTTTTTATGAGATCCTCAAACAACGAAAAGAGTTCGTCATCCGCGAAAGATTCCTCAACTTTGTCTTTTGATATAAGAAAAACTTTACGGGG
>Ga0080007_1060577_pt1 | contig 23650 bp, 17 predicted proteins | sample OctOCTMetagenome_FD_69210 | JGI IMG/M metagenome (GOLD analysis project Ga0080007, IMG submission 69210) | Hot spring and microbial mat streamer communities from Octopus Spring Streamers, Yellowstone National Park, USA - OCT_B (SPADES... | ecosystem: Environmental > Aquatic > Thermal springs >...
TAACTCCAACTTTGAAGGTAAAAAGGAAAGTTATTATGGAAAGATATAAAGATATTATAAATGAGATGTATTCTTCTTGAAAAGAAAAATAGAGTTTTTCGCTTTTATTTTCTTGTTTGGATCTCGGTTATCTTCCTTTTTTCTTTTTTTCATCGTTCTGTTTCTGCTCAGGAGATAAAGGAAGCTTTTGAAAGTTTGAGAAAATTTCAAAGTTGGCAAGTTGAGTTCTATGAAGAAATTGTTGAAAAGGGTAGTGTAATAGAAAGAAGGGAAGGGAAAATTTATTTTGAAAAACCTTTGAGATTCAAAATATCTTATCAAGATGGAAATGAGGTCCTCTCAGATGGAACTTTCATTTACTTTGTGAGAAAAGATAAAAATAAGGTTTATGCGAGGGAGCTTAAAAATGAAGTTTCTGAAAATCTTATTGTTGAAATTCTGAGAGGCTCGGATAGAGTTTTTGATTTTTTCTTTGTCAAAAAAATTGACGAAGGAGAGTATGAACTCTATCCAAAAAAAGATGTTATAAAAAATGTAAGCAGAGTCATAGTATATCTTAACCCTATTGTGTTCCCAATAAAGAAAGTTGAGATATGGAGGAGAACGTTGGGAGTAAAGCTTGAAATCAAGAATGTTTCCTTCAAAAAAGAAAGCATAAGATTTTCCTTTGAAGGCTTGAATATAATAAGAGAACCTAAATAGTAAGAGAACTAAATGACAATTTCTATTTACTTTTAGCTCAAAAAACTACTATTCCTCTTCTTTTATATTTTCATCTTCTTTATTTTCCACGGTTTCCTTCCCTTTTATTTCTTCCTCTATTCTTTCTCCTAAATTCGTTATTCTCTTTTTATTTTCTTGTTTTTCGTTTTTTGTTGACCAAGCTTGACCCTTTAATATAAACGATACTTTTTCATCTTCTGAGTTTTTCATATTCACTATTTCTGTTCTTACCAAGAATTCACCTCTTTTTTTTGAGAGTCTTTTTGAGAAATTATTCGCATTTTGGAGCTCTTTTGCTTGACCTTTCATAAGGAAATTAATCTTTGTGTCTTCCGGGATTATTTCAAGTTCTTCTAAGCTTATGTTTTTTGATGAAACTTTTGAGGTTCGCAAAAGCAAGGAGTAAATATCGCCGGTTTTGTTCTTACTTTTTTCCCAAGATGAATACTTTTGCTTGAGTTTGTTTAAGTTACCTTTTAGTACTTTTATGTCTCCTCCAACTTTTCCTGATTCTTCCTCTATGGATTTTTTGAGTAAGTTTATCTGTGGCTCAAACTTTTTTTCTGTATTTACTTTGACAGAAAAGAATATAATCAAAGATATAGCTATTATAGCGAGGTTCAATTTTATATAGTTTTTTGTCCTCCTATCTAATTTTGCTTTTTCTACTATATCTCTGATGTTCATTTTGTATCAATCTTATATATCAGTTTTCAGGCTTATCTTCAAAAAGATAATTTAGTTTTGATTTTTTCTTCTGTTGAATTTTTTCTCTTCTACTTTTCGGATTTATATATGGTGAGCATATTTCTTGTGTGTTTTAGATAAATTGAAATAAACCAAAGATAAATCTTGTAAATTAATCTTTTCCTTTAAATTGTCCTATGACTGAGTACGAAATAAGATATAATAAGCTTAAAAGGCTTGTTCAGTCAGGTCTTGACCCATATAAGCAGAAGTTTAGACCAACTTATTCTTCCGCAAAAATAAAGGAGGAATTTCAATATTTAAATCAAGGGGAGCATAGTGTAGATAAGTCTGTTTCGGTTTCTGGAAGAGTCTTAACTATAAGAGATTTCGGTGGCTCAGTCTTTTTTCATATTTTAGATCATGCTGGCACTATACAGGCATTTATTGAAAAAAAATATAGTCAAGAACTTTTAAATTTTTTCAAAGAGTTCGTTGATTCTGGAGATATAGTCGGAATTGAAGGAACAGTTTTCAGAACAAAAAAAGGAGAAATAACCGTTTATGTTAATTCTTTGAAGATTTTAGCGAAATCTCTTCATCCTCTACCTGAAAAGTGGCATGGACTAAAGGATGTTGAGGTGCGTTTCAGAGCTCGGTATCTTGACCTTATAATGAATCCCGATGTTAGAGAAATTTTCATAAAAAGACACAAAATAATAAACTTTATAAGAAATTTTCTTATTGATAGGGGATTTATTGAGGTTGAGACACCAATTTTACAGCCTGTCCCATCAGGTGCGGTCGCTCGCCCGTTTAAAACTTACCATAATGAACTTGAAGCAGAGCTTTTCCTCAGAATAGCTCATGAACTCTATCTCAAAAGGTTGATAATAGGAGGATTTGATAAAGTTTTTGAGATCGGGAAAAATCTAAGAAATGAAGGCGTGTCCTCTCACCACAATCCCGAGTTTTCTATGCTTGAACTCTATCAGGCTTACGCAGATTACAACGATCTTATGAAACTTACGGAGGAGCTTTTCTCACAAGTTTGTCAGATTATTAACGGAAAACTCACAGTAAAGAGAGGAGAAGAAGAGATAGAGTTTTCTGTTCCATTTCCACGACTTAGTATAAAGGATGAATTTATAAAACATTCAGGAATACCAGAAAATAAAATAAAGGATGAGAGTTTTCTGAGAAAAGTTCTGAAAGACAAAATGAAAATTGAGGACGATACGGACTGGGGAAACATAGTTTTAGAATATTTTGAAACTTTTGTAGCAGATAAAATTAAAGCTCCTACATTTGTGATAGATTTTCCTACTTCAACATCTCCCCTTGCCAAAAGAAAAGAAGATGACCCGGATTTTACAGAAAGATTTGAACTTTATGTCTTTGGAATGGAAGTCGCAAATGCTTTTTCTGAACTTTCTGACCCGGAGGATCAAAGAAAAAGATTTGAGGAACAAATAAAAATAAGGAGAATGAAAGAACTCCTTGAAGACATGGATTGGGATTTTGTAAGGGCTCTGGAATATGGTATGCCTCCTACGGCAGGGGAGGGTATAGGTATTGATAGATTGGTTATGTTGATAACCGGTGCTACGACGATAAAGGAAGTCATACTTTTCCCAACTTTGAAACCGGAAAAAAATTAAGGGATAATATATAAAATTTTTTATATGAGGGAAATTCTTGTTCAAATCTTTGTCGGTTATATTGTTTTGCTCCATTTATTAATTTCATGTTCAACTACTGAAAAAGAAAAAGATAAGCGTACAGATATTTTAGAAGAAAAAGATAAGCGTACGGATATTTTTAGAACCCAAGGTATGTTTATTTTGACACCTGATGACGAAAAAATTTTGTTGAGAGGGGTTAATATATCTCATACGGCAAAGTTTTCGTATGCTCCTTGGGTTGGAGAGGAGGAGATAAGAGTTTTAGCAGAAAGGTTTGGTTTGAATTTTGTTCGTCTTACCATTTTTTGGAAAAACATAGAACCCGAGAGAGGAAGGTATGATATTCAATACATTGAAAAAATAAGACAAGTAATTCGTTGGTGTGAAAAGCATTCTGTATATGTTATGTTAGATATGCATCAAGATTTGTTTGGATTTCAGGCTCATGGAGAGGGTAGTGGTATGCCGGAGTGGGCAAGAGATAACGAATGCCCTTCTTTCAAAAACCTTTCTCCATGGTTTGTAAATTATTTAGATGATTCTATTTCTTGCCAATTTGATTCTTTTTGGAAAAACAAAAATTCAGTTCTTTCTGATTTTATTAAGGCGTGGGTTTTAGTTGTAAAGGAACTTGGTCAAGAAAAAGCTGTTATTGGTTTTGATGTGATCAACGAACCTTGGCCAGGTTCCTACTGGAAAGACGATGAAAGTCGCAAATACTGGGAACAAAATATTTTGACTAAATTTTATAACCAAATAATAAAGGAGATAAGGAAATATTCTGAAAAAATAATCTTCTATGAGACTCATCCTCTTTCAGATTTTGGAGTTCCTGTAAATATTTTGAAGCCGGAGGGAGAAAATTTAGCCTATGCTCCGCACATATATACTATTACTGGAACTGTGGGACAAGCTGGTACGAGTTGGAAGCAAGAAATAGATCTTACCTTTTCTAATCATTATACACACGCTCAAAAGTATAATGTTCCTATTGTTATTGGTGAGTATGGAATAGGTTATGAGCATCCTCTTGCTGCTGAAATTTCAAGGTATTTTATAGATAAGTTTGATGAGAATTTTGTAGGTTCAGCTATTTGGTCATTTGATAAAGCTCCTTATTACGATCTTGCTACTCTTGATGAATATTTAAATCCTCTTACAAATTTTGCCCCTGTAATAAGACCGTACCCTGAAAAAGTGAAAGGAGAAATTTTAGAAATTGATTATGATAAAGATAAATTGAAGATAAAGGCGCGAGGCGATTATATAATTTTTTCTTGCCCTCAAATTAAGCCTTGTTTCGGAGAAAAAATAGGAAAGGTAAAATTTGAACTTGACAGAAATAACCCTATTGATGTTGAAATCAGATTTTGATGTTTTTTAGATTTTGAGGTTTTTGGAAATATAAACTTTACTCATATATGAATTTTTGAGGATTGTATTCAAGAGGAGCCCTTGCTCCAAACTCTGTGTGAAATGTTCCGGGACAAAATAGCTTTACTTTTTTATCATCTATTTCTATTTCTATTTCAGCAGATTCAATTTCACTATTGTGGCAGGAAGCATTTTCTCCATCTGGATCATCGTAGGTAGCCATGATGAAGTTGTTTTTTTCTCCCTTCATAACGAGGTTATTTTAAATACATGACGAATACACGATTTATGAATGGATAGCGGAGAAGATAGAGGAGATAAAGGAATACAGGGTGGTGAATCATAGTAGAGGTGAATGGTCAAGGGGAGAGGCACACGTGAATGGATGTGAGAACAGGAACGGGTTTTTGAGGACATATTTAAGAAAGCACAGAGGAGTGAGTAAGGAGTATTTGCAAGGGTATTTGGACTTTTTAGGACTTTTACTGAATGAGAGAGGTAGATGGTTTGCCTTGCTTATTTCCGATTATTTAAAGGCATGAGCCTTCTTTATTTTCCATAGTTTCCTTCTCTTTTATTTCTTCCTCTATTCTTTCTTCCCTATTCGTTATTTTCTTTTTGTTTTCTTGTTTTTCATTTTTTGTTGACCAAGCTTGACCTTTTAATATAAAGGAGATTTTTTCATCTTCTGAATTTTTCATATTTACTATTTCTGTTCTCACCAAGAATTCACCTCTTTTTTTTGAGAGTCTTTTTGAGAAATTATTCACATTTTGAATCTCTTTTGCTTGACCTTTCATAAGGAAATTAATCTTTGTGTCTTCCGGTACGATTTCAAGTTCTTCTAAGCTTATGTTTTTTGATGAAACTTTTGAGGTTCGCAAAAGCAAGGAGTAAATATCGCCGGTTTTGTTCTTACTTTTTTCCCAAGATGAATACTTTTGTTTGAGTTTGTTTAAGTTACCTTTTAGTACTTTTATGTCTCCTCCGACTTTTCCTGATTCTTCATCTATGGATTTTTTGAGTAAGTTTATCTGTGGTTCAAACTTTTTTTTCGTATTTACTTTGATAGAAAAGAATATAATCAAAGATATAGCTATTATAGCGAGGTTCAATTTTATATAGTTTTTTGTCCTTCTATCTAATTTTGCTTTTTCTACTATATCTCTGATGTCCATTTTGTATCAATCTTCTATAATCAGTTTTCGGGCTTATCTTCAAAAAGATAATTTAGTTTTGATTTTTTCTTCTGTTGAATTTTTTCTCTTCTACTTTTCGGATTTATATATGGTGAGCATATTTCCTGTGTGTTTTAGATAAATTGAAATAAACCAAAGATAAATCTTGTATAAATTAACTTTTTCCTTTAAATTGTCCTATGACTGAGTATGAAATAAGATATAATAAGCTTAAAAGGTTTGTTCAGGCAGGTCTTGACCCATATAAGCAGAAGTTTAGACCAACTTATTCTTCCGCAAAAATAAAGGAGGAATTTCAATATTTAAATCAAGGGGAGCATAGTGTAGATAAGTCTGTTTCGGTTTCTGGAAGAGTCTTAACTATAAGAGATTTCGGTGGCTCAGTCTTTTTTCATATTTTAGATCATGCTGGCACTATACAGGCATTTATTGAAAAAAAATATAGTCAAGAACTTTTAAATTTTTTCAAAGAGTTCGTTGATTCTGGAGATATAGTCGGAATTGAAGGAACAGTTTTCAGAACAAAAAAAGGAGAAATAACCGTTTATGTTAATTCTTTGAAGATTTTAGCGAAATCTCTTCATCCTCTACCTGAAAAGTGGCATGGACTAAAGGATGTTGAGGTGCGTTTCAGAGCTCGGTATCTTGACCTTATAATGAATCCCGATGTTAGAGAAATTTTCATAAAAAGACACAAAATAATAAACTTTATAAGAAATTTTCTTATTGATAGGGGATTTATTGAGGTTGAGACACCAATTTTACAGCCTGTCCCATCAGGTGCGGTCGCTCGCCCGTTTAAAACTTACCATAATGAACTTGAAGCAGAGCTTTTCCTCAGAATAGCTCATGAACTCTATCTCAAAAGGTTGATAATAGGAGGATTTGATAAAGTTTTTGAGATCGGGAAAAATCTAAGAAATGAAGGCGTGTCCTCTCACCACAATCCCGAGTTTTCTATGCTTGAACTCTATCAGGCTTACGCAGATTACAACGATCTTATGAAACTTACGGAGGAGCTTTTCTCACAAGTTTGTCAGATTATTAACGGAAAACTCACAGTAAAGAGAGGAGAAGAAGAGATAGAGTTTTCTGTTCCATTTCCACGACTTAGTATAAAGGATGAATTTATAAAACATTCAGGAATACCAGAAAATAAAATAAAGGATGAGAGTTTTCTGAGAAAAGTTCTGAAAGACAAAATGAAAATTGAGGACGATACGGACTGGGGAAACATAGTTTTAGAATATTTTGAAACTTTTGTAGCAGATAAAATTAAAGCTCCTACATTTGTGATAGATTTTCCTACTTCAACATCTCCCCTTGCCAAAAGAAAAGAAGATGACCCGGATTTTACAGAAAGATTTGAACTTTATGTCTTTGGAATGGAAGTCGCAAATGCTTTTTCTGAACTTTCTGACCCGGAGGATCAAAGAAAAAGATTTGAGGAACAAATAAAAATAAGGAGAATGAAAGAACTCCTTGAAGACATGGATTGGGATTTTGTAAGGGCTCTGGAATATGGTATGCCTCCTACGGCAGGGGAGGGTATAGGTATTGATAGATTGGTTATGTTGATAACCGGTGCTACGACGATAAAGGAAGTCATACTTTTCCCAACTTTGAAACCGGAAAAAAATTAAGGGATAATATATAAAATTTTTTATATGAGGGAAATTCTTGTTCAAATCTTTGTCGGTTATATTGTTTTGCTCCATTTATTAATTTCATGTTCAACTACTGAAAAAGAAAAAGATAAGCGTACAGATATTTTAGAAGAAAAAGATAAGCGTACGGATATTTTTAGAACCCAAGGTATGTTTATTTTGACACCTGATGACGAAAAAATTTTGTTGAGAGGGGTTAATATATCTCATACGGCAAAGTTTTCGTATGCTCCTTGGGTTGGAGAGGAGGAGATAAGAGTTTTAGCAGAAAGGTTTGGTTTGAATTTTGTTCGTCTTACCATTTTTTGGAAAAACATAGAACCCGAGAGAGGAAGGTATGATATTCAATACATTGAAAAAATAAGACAAGTAATTCGTTGGTGTGAAAAGCATTCTGTATATGTTATGTTAGATATGCATCAAGATTTGTTTGGATTTCAGGCTCATGGAGAGGGTAGTGGTATGCCGGAGTGGGCAAGAGATAACGAATGCCCTTCTTTCAAAAACCTTTCTCCATGGTTTGTAAATTATTTAGATGATTCTATTTCTTGCCAATTTGATTCTTTTTGGAAAAACAAAAATTCAGTTCTTTCTGATTTTATTAAGGCGTGGGTTTTAGTTGTAAAGGAACTTGGTCAAGAAAAAGCTGTTATTGGTTTTGATGTGATCAACGAACCTTGGCCAGGTTCCTACTGGAAAGACGATGAAAGTCGCAAATACTGGGAACAAAATATTTTGACTAAATTTTATAACCAAATAATAAAGGAGATAAGGAAATATTCTGAAAAAATAATCTTCTATGAGACTCATCCTCTTTCAGATTTTGGAGTTCCTGTAAATATTTTGAAGCCGGAGGGAGAAAATTTAGCCTATGCTCCGCACATATATACTATTACTGGAACTGTGGGACAAGCTGGTACGAGTTGGAAGCAAGAAATAGATCTTACCTTTTCTAATCATTATACACACGCTCAAAAGTATAATGTTCCTATTGTTATTGGTGAGTATGGAATAGGTTATGAGCATCCTCTTGCTGCTGAAATTTCAAGGTATTTTATAGATAAGTTTGATGAGAATTTTGTAGGTTCAGCTATTTGGTCATTTGATAAAGCTCCTTATTACGATCTTGCTACTCTTGATGAATATTTAAATCCTCTTACAAATTTTGCCCCTGTAATAAGACCGTACCCTGAAAAAGTGAAAGGAGAAATTTTAGAAATTGATTATGATAAAGATAAATTGAAGATAAAGGCGCGAGGCGATTATATAATTTTTTCTTGCCCTCAAATTAAGCCTTGTTTCGGAGATAAAATAGGAAAGGTAAAATTTGAACTTGACAGAAATAACCCTATTGATGTTGAAATCAGATTTTGAGGTTTTTGAGATTTTAAGGTTTTTGGAAATATAAACTTTACTCATATATGAATTTTTGAGGATTGTATTCAAGAGGAGCTCTTGCTCCAAACTCTGTGTGAAATGTCCCGGGACAAAATAGCTTTACTTTTTTATCATCTATTTCTATTTCTATTTCAGCAGATTCAATTTCACTATTGTGGCAGAAAGCATTTTCTCCATCTGGATCATCGTAGGTAGCCATGATGAAGTTGTTTTTTTCTCCCTTCATAACAAGGGTAAAATTCATTTTTTTTGATCTTACCTCCCATCTTATGCTATCTCCGTATTCCCATTTTGCTGAGTTGAATAAAATATCTCTGAAATTATTGAAGTCAAAATTTTTACCTTTGTATCTCAGAGAAAATAAGGTCATGGGTGGAAGGATAATCGGTCCTCGTTTAGCAACAACTGTTAAACCTTCAAAGAATGAATCTTCTAACATTTCGCCATTTTCATCTAAGATTGCGTTGCAGTGTCCCCATACCCATCTAAAAGCGTGTTTTGTTCCCCATATGTGTGTTTGGTATCCTTTCCCATCTACCTTTATATCGTAGATTTGTGATTGCGTTTCTAAATTCTTTACCTTTATATATCCTTTGAGTTTAAGGTCTGGATTTGGTGATAGAACTTCTGTTTCAAGAGGTAGATAATAAGCTGCTTCGGGTAGGTGTTTATAGACATATCCTGTTGGTTCAAACTCTATTTCCCACTCTGTAAGGATGTTTCTTACATTTATTTTACCTTTTAACTTTTTTTCTGCGATTTCGTTTTCTTCTCCTATTTTTACAAGAAAGTTCTTGTTTATATTGTGGAAAGCTGAAAGCGGAAATTTTCTACATACTCCTAATGGTTTTTCACCTTTTTTGAATACTGCACACCAAACTCCACTCCAACTATTATACCCGTCTTCCGAAACATTTAAGGTATATCTTATCCAAAATCCATATTCTCCTGAATTTCCTGTCAAATACCAGACTTCGTAATGTCCCTTTTTTCTTCCGTCCCACCTTGGGAGGTTGCTTTTTATAACATCATCTATTTTCTTTTTTTCTCCCATATTGTTTTCTTTATTATTATTTTTATTATCGCTTCCTTTTTTTCTTTTGCTGAATTTTATATCAAATTTTTCTATTTTTATACATTTCACAAATTAAGATTTGCTATTTTTCATAGAATTAAGTTTTTTGCTAATTTTTATTTTTTATTTTTTCTTTTTTTTGTACTACCTTTTTTTATGTTTATTTTTCTTCTTTTGATTTGATTTTTTCTTTTGTTATTCTTTACCTTTTGATTTTCTTCTTATGTCGTTTCTTTTTTTTATGGGACTATAAAATCTATACTTTTCGGTATTATTTCAAAGTATTTTGGAGTATGTCCTGGAACTTCACCTTCCATTTCTACCATGAGATTATCTGAGTCAAAGATTTCAATTTTTTTGGCTCTGAAATACAGAACCTTCCCTGTTTTTTTTGCTTGTTCCATTCCTTTTTCTCCTTTGTAAAGTAGTGGTAGGTTTTTCAAAGTTTCAATAGAGTTCATATCCTTTACGATGACTACATCAAGTAATCCGTCATCTGGTTGGGCGTAAGGGGCTATTTGCATTCCACCACCGTAGAATCTGCCGTTAGCTACTGCAACGACTCTGATGTTTGCTTCAATATCTTGGAAGTTCTTATCTTCACAATCTGTTTTTATTCTTACAGTTTTATTTTTAAAAGTAAAATTGCAAACAAGAGCAAAAAGTAAGAATGGAATGGTTCCTTTGAAAATTTTTCCGTACTTGTTCACAAGATTCGCTACTTCTCCTCCCATTCCGAATTCTGTTATGTTTATATAGTATCTTTTTTGCGCCTTACCTGAAAAATCTAAGAATTCACAAATTGCAGTATCTATCTTTCTTGTTTTCATATTTATAATTGTTCTTATAGAATCGTCTGGATTTTTACTTATTCGCATTGTTTTTATGAAATCGTTTCCAGTTCCTACTGGGATTATACCTACCTTTGGTCTCTTGTTTTCTTGTATTTGCATAACTCCATTTATGACTTCATTTAGTGTTCCATCACCGCCTATGAAACATACTACATCAAATTCTTCTGAATTTTTAGCTATTTCAATCGCTTCACCAGGAGCGGAGGTAAAAACTATTTCAGAAAACAGGTTTTGATATTTCTCTGATATGTAATTTGCTATTTTCTTCCCACTTCCTCCACCAGATTTTGGATTTACAATTAGCTTTATTTTTTTGTCTGTCATACTTGAACTTTAATTTTTCTTTCTCTTTTTTTCTTTCTTTTTTGTTTCTTATTTCATTTTTTATTTTTTTGTGTTTCTTCTTTTTTGTCTTTTTGTTTCTTTTTTTGTTAGATTAAAATTCAAAAATATTAATTTTCCCTTCATAAAATGCTCTTCCAACAACAGCGCCCCAGAAGCCAAGAGCTTTTAGGAATTTCAGATCATCATAAGAATTTATGCCGCCGGAAGCTATAAAGATTCTCTCATGTTTTTTTTCGTCTTTTGTTTCTGTTATTTTGAAAACCTCGGAGATAGTTCGGAAATGTTCCCTTGCTACTCCTTTTGATGTTCCGTCTCTGAAAACAGCAGTGAATAGGAAACCTTTTATTTTGTATAAGTTTAATTTCTCAATTTGAGATTTATCGTTGATTTTTAGTTTTGCTTTGTTCTGCCAACCTCTTATAGATATGTTGAACTGCTCATCAAAGTCAAGAGCTAATATTATTTTATCTGGGTAGTTTTCTTGTAGTTTAAAAAAATCTTTTTCATTTTCAAAGAACATAGTTGAGATTACAACAGCATAAGCTCCCATCTTGATATAAAATTCTGCTGTTTTAAAATCTCTAATTCCTCCTCCAACGGTCGCTTTTGGACCGGAGTTTATAACTTTTTCTATTATCTTCATTTGATTTTCTTTCCCAAAAGCTGCATCTATATCTACAACATGAACAAGTTTTGCTCCTTTCTCTTTCCACATTGCTGCAACCTGTTCGGGATTTGGTATTGATATTATCTCTTTATCCGGATTACCTTGAATTAATCTTACGACTTTTCCTTCTTTTATGTCTATGGATGGTATTATTATCATAGCCGTTTGTTATTTATTTATTTTTGGGTTTGGTTTTGTTTTTTCTTGTGCTATTTTACCTTTTCTACTATAAGTTTCATTCCTTTTGTGCTTATTACTTTTACTTTATCTCCTTTCTTTATTTCTTCTTCTGGTAAATTAGTTGCGGTTTCGGCATCCCAGATTTCGCCTGCGATAAATACTTTGCCTTTACCGTCTTTGAAGTCATTAATTACTTCTCCTAATTCACCTATTAAGCTTTCGAGACCTACGAAAGATTTTTGTAATTGAGCTTTCAAACCTTTGTACGCGATGAAAACGAAAAATGCAGCAGTCGCTAATGTTGATGATATTATTAATTTTATAGAGGCACGAAGGAAAGGCTCAGGGGATCTAAATAACATCAGCGACCCTAAAATCATACTTCCTATTCCCGCCAGAGCCAATATACCAGCGGAAGAAACTTTGACTTCAAGCAAGAAAAGAATTATAGCCATAACAATTAACAAAAGTCCAGCCCAGTTTACCGGTAATGTTTGAAGAGAATAAAGTCCTAGTATAAGACATATTGCTCCTATTACACCAGGGAATACGGCGCCTGGGTTTGCAAGTTCAAAGAATATTCCCCATATTCCTATCATAAGAAGAATATATGCTATGTTTGGGTCAGATATTACCTTTAATATTCTATGCTTTATGTTTTGTTCAAATCTTACAATCTCATAACTTGAAATCTCAATTGCTATTTCTCCTGCTGGTGTCTTTACTTTCATTCCATTTATTTTCTTTATGAGTTCGGTTATATTTTCTGCAATAACATCTATTACTTTATTTTTCAGAGCTTCTTCGGCTGTTAAAGTTTCTGCTTCTCTTACTGCTTTTTCAAGCCATTCTGTGTTTCTTCCATGTCTTTCTCCAAGAGATTTTATGTATGCAATCGCGTCATTTTCTATTTTCTTTCTAAGTTTTTCATCTATCTGTTGCCCACCCATCATAACAGGTGATGCTGCCCCTATTGATGTCCCGGGCGCCATAGCGGCAATGTGAGCAGATATAGTTATAAATGTCCCGGCAGAAGCAGCCCGGGCCCCAACTGGCCAGACAAAAACACATACTGGAACATACGATGATTCTATTGCCTGTATTATCTTGCGCATGGAAAGGTCTAAACCTCCAGGTGTGTCAAGAAGTATCACTATAAGTTTTGCTCCTTCTTTTTGTCCAGCTTCTATTCCTTCAACTATAAATTCAGCAACTGGCGGACTTATTGCTCCTTCAACCTGGATGACATAGATTTTATCAGATAAATTTTTTTTGTTTTCTTTCGCGTTGCTTTCAGAAAATGATTTTGTTTCTTTATTTTTTAGATTTTCCGATTCCGTTTTCGCTTTATTTTCTTGCTGTTTAGTTTTATCGCCTTTGGTTATATTTTCAGCCTTTGATTGTTCTTTTTCTTTTTCATCTTTTATTTTCTTTTCATCTTCGGGAGATAATATCTTTTTAATTATTCTTTCAATTTGCGAACCTTCTTGATAATTTAAGTTTTCAGGAGCAAGTTTTTCTGGTATTAGATTTGTGTAGGAAAAATCATTTTGCCATATTTGCAATAGAAAAGCTGATATAAACATCATCACCACCATATAACAAAAGCTTAATAATTGGTTTTTTGATTAACATATTTTTAAATATAAAAAATATAAATTAGTGGTTCGATCTTTTACCCTAATAGAAGTTCTTGTTGCAATTTGGATTATGAGTACGACACTGGTCGCACTTGTAGGAATATATATGGGAAGTATAAAGTTTGCAAAAAAAATAGATGAAAATTCAGTTTCAATATCACTTGCTTTATCTACATCTCAGGAAAAATATTTATCAGCAAAATATAATGTTGAGATAAAGCCAACAGAAGTTCCGGAGGGATACAAAGTTGATTTTGAAATTGTAGAAATTTCTTCTTTACTACCAGCTCTCGGGGGCTTGCTCACAAATGTTAGTCTCCCTATAATACCGCTCTTGAGAGTAAGCTTACCATCTGGAGGAACTTTTGAAATATTTGGAAAGCCAAATCCTGAACGGCAGGCTATTCAGCCTTCTTTTCAGCAGCAACAGCAAATTCAGCAATACTTTAAGAGCTTTTGATTGTTAAGATTTATTTCATCACAAAAATTTTTTCTCGTTTCATATTTTTTCTTGTGTTCAGATGTTTGTTCTTTTTAATTTCTTATGGAAGTGAGGACATCAATAATAAGTTTTCTTACATTTTCAACTGTTTCGTTTCGTGGCGGAGTTGATGGTTTAACATAAGATATATCAAGCCATTTTTCTATGTTCCACCCGGTTTTGTCTCTCATATTGTCTAAAACCCATATATTGAAATTTTTTATACCAGCCGATAGCCCTGCTGAAATGTCTTTTATAAGTTCATCAGGTGAGTTGTAGCCTTTGTTCCCAAAAGTATCCTCTCCCACAAGTCCTACTGATAAAGCTGATTTTTCTCCAAATATTTTGAAGATGTCTTTTGCATAGTCCCACACAAAAAATTCGGGTGCATCTATTTTTATTCCTATCTTTTCTAATCCTCCTTTGAGAATAGTTGAATATACCATAAAAGAATACTCATCGCAATTTTCTGGCAAAGGTATTCCTAAGTTTCTTTGAACTTTTTCTGAATTTCTCAGTATGTCATCTACGACGAAAGGAATTGCAACACACATTACTTTTACTCTTTTTGAATGTGCAAACTCTATGATCTCATATATTTTCTTTTTTCCTTCCTCATATACATCATCGGAAGGTTTTATTAGAGTTATAACCTTGGGAAAATCAAAAACACTAGTCACTTTTGTTGCGAATTCGTATGGCGGTTCAAAATCTAAAATTATCCATTCAGCTTTGTAGTATTTGAGAAAATCTGATACTAACCGAAAAAATTTGTCAGCATTCCAGACAGATAGCCAGTAACCATCTTCTTCTTTAAGTAAAAGCCAGGCTCTGAATTTCATTTTCTCAAGGGAAGGATGAGGAAAATCTCCATCTTTCACACGCAAAAACAGCTCAACTCCGAGCTTTTCAAGTTTATCATATATTTTCTCATATTCTTCATACTGCAAAAACTCCGCCCATACAGCAAGAGAAAAATTTCTATTTATTTCTTTTTGGCTTCCATTTTTCTGAACGCTTTTATCATCTTGAGCACTTCCGTTTCCACCACATCCTAATAAAATTATAAGAAGTGAAAAAAGAAAAGTGAAAGAGAAACAGATAAAAATTTTTCTATGCATTCTGAACATTTTTGCTTATTATATTTTAATTCTTTTATTCAACTTCGTTCAACAAATCTTATTTTCTTCGGCTCTTGAATTTGCATAACCTCTCACTCTGGTTTCATAACAATTAACCCTGATCTTAAAGCATGTATATCTATTGCTATATATCCTACTCCTTGTATTCTCATAAACAAGGGAGAGCGTTCTTTACAACTCCTGAAAACCTCTAATATGTTCTTTTAGATTTCGTTTCAAGAAGAAAAAAACTTATAAGGTAAAATAACGATCTACTGTTAAAATCGCAGGTATTTCGTAATTTCAATTTTGTAATTTCAAATAAAATGTCTTAAAGAAGGAATTTTGGAAATTGCCCAAGCGAAGTTTGGTATCTGCCATATTTTACAAGGGACAAATTAAGTGAGGAGAGTTAAAGAACATGTTGGGTATGGATGGGTATAGAGTGAGGAGGAAGGAGGGTATAATGAGACACTGCGAGATGGTGATGTGTGCATATACATTCTGAAACTACAAAATCTCTGCTCAATTGAAATTAAAATTTCATAGGTATAAAATTATTGATATGAGGATGTCAAAAGAATTGAAAGAGTTAATTGAAAAATTACCTCCAGATCTTCAAAAACAAATTCTCCTCCGTAGAACTTCAACATAAATCTCTTGATTGGTGGGGAGACTGAAAAATCGTTAAACTTTTTTACTAATGTTTTTCCTGTTATTAAAGTTATATGGAATAAGGAGGTAAAATATGGAGGTAGCAGTTGCAATATTAGGAATTGGATTTACTCTGCTTGCCTTCATTATAACATATCTTGCTTGGAGAAATGGGAAAATCGTAAAAGAAAATACAGCAATAATTATCAACAAAATGGATGAGGGATTCACTCAACTCGGACAAAAAATGGATAATGGATTCAAAATGATAGCTCAAAAAATAGATGAAGGTTTCAAAAGGGTAGATGAAGGTTTCAAAAGAATGGATGAAGGTTTCAGACTAATTGCTCTTTTAATTTTAGCTGAAACACCGGAAGAAAAAAAAGATATAGCAAAAAAAATCCTGAAGATATAGGAAAAAATAAAAAAATTTTTGGAGAAAAAATAATGAAAATTTTTTGAAAAATTGCTGCTTTGTCGCAATGATATTTTATAATGGTGAAAATTATAAAAATCCTTATCTCAAAAAATAAAATTCTTTCAGCTTTTCCGTCCCTTATCATAACATGAATGTTATAAACTATCCCTATCAATAGTGCCATCTTTCTCTTCGTTTCTTCTCTCCTCTCCCTCAAACTATCTCCTATCTTCCTCTTTATCACATAATTTACCGTCTCACTTATCCATCTTTTACCATATATCCCTAACCATACGCTCAAAACATATATCAATCTCTGCATTATCCTTCCAAAACTCTTTATCATTCCTCCTCTACTTATCGGAGGGATTATGCGAAAAGGTAAGGTAAATTTTAATCGGAAGTTCCCTTTTCCATCAAATCCTCTATCCATGATCTCCAACCACGCTTTGAATGGATTTTGTTTCTCTAAAATTTCAAGATACCCAGCATCACAACCGGGACCTCTTGCAACTGTCTGGCTCAAACATGCTTGGGTCTTTGTATCCACAAGATATACCAACTTTATCCATCTTATCCTTATCTTCTTGCTTCTGATGGAAAAGTAAAAAGATGCAGAATCTTCTTGAAATCCTGTTGAATCACAAGATAAGATACCGGAAGGTTTGAAGAACTTCAAGACTTGGGAAAAAAGTTTTTGGATTTGCTCCTCTTGAAGTTTCTGGAAAGCTCTGTGTAGTGTGGAATGATCAGGAACCTTTTCCCATCCAAGTATCCTTTGCATATCAGAAGATGATTTAAGGAGTTCCTCCAATCCTCTCCAATCTAAATTTTTGATATAAAGCTTCAAAAGAGAGCAAGCGATAAGAGAGGGGAATAGATAAGTATGCTTGCTTTTTTTATGAGAATATTTAGGTAGGGAGTTTAAACAAACAAAGAAAGCGATTTTAAGGAAAGTGAGGAATTTACCTTCATTTGTTAGCTGTTTTTTATTATTGCGTTTTTTAGAATTAGAAGATTTTTTCATGTATTTTATATCCTCCTTGTGATTTATTTAAAATGTTATTAATTTTATGTAGGAAAGAACTAAATTTTTTCATGATTGCGACAAGGCATTTGAAATTTATTTCTCACCTCATCTTTTATTTTAATATCTATTTTGATTTTTTGATATAACTAGCAACTTGGGTTAAAATATATTTTATGAAGATTTTTCATAAAGTTCTTTTGATTTCGGTGCTTTTAGTTATATATTCAGGAGGGCTTTCATCTTTTTGGGGGCTGCTCTTTGTCAAAAAAGAATATGAGGAGAGGGTAAAAAATATGCTATCTTTCACTGCTGAAAATGTCTCAGATGCAATCGCAAGATATATTGAAACTACAACAAACACAGTAATAGCTTCTATAGCATCCTCTACCGAAACATCTGGAAAGCTTACAAAGGAACAAAAATTCTTCTTGTTTTCTAGATTGCTCAAAAATTTGAAGAACATAGCTTTCATAAGCGACGGAGAAGTAAGCGTTGGAGATATTAGCTTCTCTGGAACAAAAGATGAGAAAAAGGAAAAAATTTCCATCAAAAACGGATATATTGTCTTCTCTGATGGCATCACAATAGTTATTGACAAATCTCCCATAGATCAAATAATTCTATCCTTCTCCATAGGAACCGAAGGGAAAATATATATTGAGGAAAACCTTGAGGGAATATCCGGTGTAATAAAGGAAGATGGGGAATTCCTGAAAGCTTTCAAAAAAATAGGTCAGACTCCAATATATGCTGTTGTATCAATTCCGTACTCAGAAATAAATAAAACTTGGAAAAAAATTCAGAATAGGATAGCAATTCTTATATCCGGTGGAATATTGATTTCTATTCTCGCCTCTTTCTTACTCTCAGGTAGCATAACTAAGGCTTTGTCAAGAATTTCAAGACTTGCAAGGAAATACTCAAAGCTTGATTTTTCAGAGAAAGTTATATCTTACAGAAAGGATGAAGTAGGAGATGTTGTTAGAGCATTTCACACTATGATAACTGAGATAGAAAGGGCATGGGAGGAGCTTAAATTATGGAACCTTGAACTTGAAAAGAGGGTTGAGGAGAGAACAGCTCAACTAAAAAAGATGCACGAGAATTTGCTCGTAGCAGAGAAGATGGCTTCTGTTGGAACTCTGGGTGCAGGTGTCGCTCACGAGATAAATAATCCTCTTGCATCTGCAATTGGTTTTTTACAAATAGCTAAAGTTAAAGTGCAAGATGAAAGTGTGCAAAAATACATTTCAAGAGCTATCCCAAATCTTGAAAGGATAAAAAACATAGTGGGGAGAATGTCTTACTTTGCTGAAATACAGATGAAAGCAAAATACATATCTTTATCTCCGAAAAAGGTTATATCAGAAGTTATTGAGGAATTTAAGTATATGGGGAAGGAGATAGAGGCTCAATTAGAGGATGTGGATACGATATACGCAGAAGAAGAGCAGTTTAAAGTAGCAATTTCGGAGGTTATAAAGAATGCTTTTTTGGCGGCAAAATCAAAAATAAGTGTTGTGCTTGGTCAAACGGAGAAAACAATATTCATAAGAGTAAGTGATGATGGAGAGAAGATCCCAGAGGAGTTCAAGACAAGGATTTTTGATGCTTTCTTTACTTTGAAGAAATGGGAGGGGGTTGGACTTGGGCTGACAATAGCAAAAACAATTCTTACTAACCTCAGAGGAGATATAATTTTGGAAGATGATAACAAGACATTCAGGATAGAGATAGATAAAGAGAAGAACAAGGAGATAAAGGAGTTTTTGGAGAAAGAAGAGATTAAAAAACCTAAAACTCATCTGGTATAAATTTAAAAGATATAAATTTAAATTTAAAAGATAGGAAATTTGGTTATGCCAACTCCCACAAACATAGATGAGAAAATGAGAGGAAGGATGATAAGGGGACTGATAATATCAATAGTTATTATAATCTTGTACATACTTTTAGCATTTAATTCCCTCAACGAGCTGATGAGAAAAACATCATTAATAACTATAGTAAAAGGAAATGTCAAGGTATTTGTAGATGGTGTATGGATTCCACTAAGACCAGGAATACCAGAAGAAAAAATTAAGGACCTGAAAATAGAATCCGAAGGAGGAGAAATTTTCTTTGGAGAGGAAAGCAAAATAAAAATGGATATCAAGCCAGAGGTAGCGAAAATAAAAGAAGGAGAACTGAAAATTGAGACGAAAGGAGAAGAAAAAAGATTAAGCGATGAGAAGCTAAAAGAACAACAGAAATTAAAGATAAATTATGTGAAGATAGATCAGAATGGCAAATGGGTAAAAATACAAATAGAAGGGGAAAACATAAAGAGAATTCTTGTGAATGATATTCCTTTCTATTCATCCAGCGGAAAGTATAACATCTCAATACCTTTTAAAGAGGGGGAGCACGATCTGAAAGTATTAGTAGAAGGAAAGTTGGGTGAAATCGAAACAGTTGCTCAAACGAAAATATTGGTTGACCTTACTCCTCCGAAAATTGAAGAAATGAATTTAAGATGGGAGCTATAATTTCTATCTCATTTTTTCTTGTATCGCAGTTTATATTAACAGAGGATGAATTCATATGTGGTTTCAAGCAGGAGTTTTATCTTGTATCAGTATCGCAAAACATAATACAAGACACAATACGAAAGATTGAAGGAATAAAAAATCAAAAAATAAAAGATTCAGTATGGAGGCTGATTTATGAAGATCAGGACGAGTTTGAAGTCGTATATAAAGATGGAAAAAGGGAGAAGGTAAAAGTAAAAAAAACCTGCCCAATAAAGATAACGAGAGAACCAAAAGTTAATCGCATATCTGGTGAAATTATTGATTTGATTTTTGACATACCACCGGGAGAAAAAATAAAGGCAAAAGCATCGCTTGGGGAAATAGTAGGAATAAAACCAGAGGGAGGCAGAATAAAAGTAAGTTATAAGAGGTTCTCGAAAACACCTTATAAGGACATAATTTTTTTGATGTCATCCAAAAAAGATGGGAATGGAAATGAGCTAATAAGGTATTATTACAACAAGCTAAAAATTCCTGGTAAAATTATTTTTGAAGGAAAGACAGAACCAGAAGTTCAAGGGAAAATAAAAATAGGCGGAAGAGAAATTGAGTTTGTGTCAGATGAAAAAGGAAGATTTTTTGTCCCGTTTTATGTTATACCGGGAGAGTATACCTTCAGGGTAATACTTAAAGATAAATTTGGGAATCAAAGCGAACAAGAAGTCAGGATTCCTGAATATAGGTTTGATGAGCCGAGACTATCAGAAGCTATAAAAGTTGGTGGGAAAATTCTTGTTATAGGCGGAGAATTTGTAGCTGGTTCGAGGGTAATGAGGTTAGGTGATTCATTAATTGCGAGAGTAGGTGGAATATCATCAATTCTAATTCCAGGATTAGGATTTGGAAAATACTATATAACATCGGGAGAGGAAATATTGATAGTGGAGAAAAAAATGATTCCATATAAAATTTCAATATATCCGGAGAAAAATTTATTAGCTGCTACTGGTGAAGAAAAAATAAAACTTTTGGTTAGAGTAGAGGATATATTAGGTAATGAGATTGAACTTCGCAAACTTCCCTACTTTGCGACTTTTTCTGCAAGTTATGGAATAGTAGAGATTGAAGAAGAAGGGGGATATCCTATTTTTTATGCGGAGAAGATGCCGGAAGAAGTTAGGAAATATGATGTAAAAATAGGAGTTGAAGCTGAGATCATAATAGATAAAGATAGGTCACCAAAATCAGTATTTTTGAGGTCAGTAACTCAAATCTCATTAACAGCGGGGGAACCGTCCAGCATATATACTGAATTAAGTAAAGATTTTTTAAAAGGAGATGGAAAAGATGAGGTTGAGATAAAAGTGAAATTGAAAGATAAAGTGGGAAACACAGTATTTTTTGACTCTCATATATTGAATGTTTCAGCATCCGCAGGAGAAGTAAAATTGAAAGAAAGAAGTGATAAAGAAATAAAGTTTGCGGTAAGGCATAGGTCAGAATCAGATGGCATAATAAAAATAAAACTTGAATATGGTGAGTTATCTAAAACATTAGATATAAAAGTCGTAGGAGTAAAGAGAAAAAAATAAACAATAATAACAAGATTCATAATTTCGCGCAAAGTACAAAAATCAAGAAAAAAGACTTAAATTATAATTATATATATGTATATGGGATTGATGCCGAAAGTGAGATATGTTTTCCCTATTTTTTTATTAGTAATAGCGTTCATTTCAAATTCACTCTATTCGTGCTCTAAAGAAAAGAAAATTGTACCCCAGATACTTCAAGTTTCTCCAGATACTGTTTGGAGCGGTGAGGATAATCAAGTAGAAATAGTTGGTAAAAACTTTATTGGGGGAGCAAAATTAAAGGTATATCTTTTAGGTAAAGCTGGTAGAATAGATGTCCCATTTTCAAAAGAAAGTGAAGAAAAAATAAAAGCTGTAATAAAAAGGGGAACACCTCCTGGAAATTACGAAATTTTCGTTGAAATAGGGAGAGGACAAAAAGCTTCATACCCTATAAAGGTTTTGAAGCTACCCATACCTTATATAGAAAAAATTTCACGAGATAAAGTATCAAACATATCAGAGCAAACCATAATTTTAGAAGGTAAAAATTTCCAAGAAATAACAAAAGTGTATGTTGGAGATAGAGAAGTTGAATTCTCTTTCTCTGGAACACAAGTGTTAATAAAGATTCCACCTAATTTCCCCTCAGGAGACTATGAAATAAAAGTTGTGAACTCGGAAGGAATTTTTGCTTCTTATCCAAAAATTTCTGTTGTAGAAGGGGCAAAGATAGATTACAAAATTCTAAAACCTCAAAATATATTTGAAAATTCAAATGCACAAGTTTTAGTTGAGATTTTCAATAAGGGTAATTCCAAAGCAAAAACTAAAATATCTATGAATATAGATAGCAAAACAAAATCTCAAACACAAATTGAAATTTCCCCAAATGAAACAAAGGGGGTGAATTTTGATGTATTCGTAGCAAGAGCTCTGGAGTTTGAGATATTAATAGAAGGTGAAGACGAATTCGGGGGAGTTTTTTCTATTTTGGCAAAAGAAACCCTGGTAGCAGGTTGCTTCCCAGAAATATGTGATGGAAAAGATAACGACTGCGACGGTATTATAGATAATGGAGTTCTGATAAAATTTTATAGGGATAAAGATGGGGATAGATATGGAGACCCAAATGATTCTGTTGAAGCTTGCTCCCCACCAGAAGGATATGTCCAAAATGCTGAAGATTGCGACGATAATGATACTTTCATAAACCCAAATGTAATTTGGTTCAAAGATGCTGATGGAGATGGTTTTACTGATGGAACTTTTCAATTTTCTTGTACTCAACCACAGGGATTTGTCAGATTCGCACCGGGAGGCGATTGCGATGATTCTGATCCAAGTATAAATCCAAATCAATCCGAAGTATGTGATATGAAAGATAATAACTGTAATGGTCTAATAGATGAAATTGTCAGTCTAACCTTCTATAAAGATGAAGATGGAGATGGATATGGTAATCCAAATAATTATATCCAAACCTGCTCTCAACCCCCAGGATATGTTCAAAATTCACTTGATTGTGATGATTCAAATCCCTCTGTTTATTCAGGAGCTCCTTTGAATTGCAATAATGGTCTTGACAACGATTGTTCGGGGAATATAGAAAGATGGGTATATACTGATAGAGATAGGGATTTGTATGCTCCGAACTCTATATCTTACTGTGTTGATTTTGTAGATCCACTCACACAGATACCCGCTGGTTCGGAGCTTGGCACAAATGACTGCGACGATAATAATCCCTTTGTTTATCCTGGTGCTCCTTTGAATTGCAACAACAATCTTGATAATGATTGCTCAGGAAATATAGAAAAATGGGCTTATATAGATCAGGATGGGGATGAATATGCACCATATCCCGTTTCATTTTGCGTTGATGTAATTTCATTCCCTGGATACATTACAGTAGGTTATCAAAAAGGAATAAATGACTGCGACGATAACAATCCTTCTGTTTATCCGGGAGCTCCTTTGAATTGCAATGATGGTCTTGACAACGATTGTTCGGGGAATATAGAAATATGGGTATATACTGATAGGGATAGGGATTTATATGCTCCGAACTCTATATCTTACTGTGTTGATTTTGTGGATCCACTTACACAGATACCCGCTGGTTCGGAGCTTGGCACAAATGACTGCAACGATAATAATCCCTTTGTATACCCAGGAGCTCCTTTGAATTGCAACGACAACCTTGATAATGATTGCTCAGGAAATATAGAAAAATGGGCTTACATAGATCAGGATGGGGATGAATATGCACCATATCCCGTTTCATTTTGCGTTGATGTAATTTCATTCCCTGGATACATTACAGTAGGTTATCAAAAAGGAATAAATGACTGCGACGATAACA
>Ga0080007_1074344_pt1 | contig 23624 bp, 15 predicted proteins | sample OctOCTMetagenome_FD_69210 | JGI IMG/M metagenome (GOLD analysis project Ga0080007, IMG submission 69210) | Hot spring and microbial mat streamer communities from Octopus Spring Streamers, Yellowstone National Park, USA - OCT_B (SPADES... | ecosystem: Environmental > Aquatic > Thermal springs >...
CGCTTGCGCCAACGCCACCGCATCGTTGATGCCGTCCCCAACCATCAGCACCCTTTCGCCCCGCTCTTGACACTCTCGCACCAATTGCGCCTTCCGTTGCGGTGTCGCCAACGCTAACACATCGTCGCAACCCAACTGGCGCGCCACTCGCAGCGCCGCTTGTGGTTTGTCGCCCGTCGCCATGATGACCTTGATGCCCATGTCCTTCAGTTGCCGAACGGTTTCCTGCGCATCGGGGCGCAACGCATCGGCTAAGGCGATGCAACCCATTAGTTCGCCGTTCACCCAAACGCCCACCACTGTCCAACCGTTGTCCAACCACTCCGCCACTGGTGACCCTTCGGGCAACCCTTCCGCGTCCACCTTGCCGACAAACACTTCCGCTTGCCCTCCTTGCCACTCGTCTTTTTGTGTCCATCCCACCACTTTCGCCGCCACGCCTGCGCCGACTTCCGTGCGAACTTCCGTCAATTCCCACATGGGCAAGCGCCGCTCCGTTGCTGCCTGCACGATGGCTTGGGCAATGGGATGGAGAGAACCTCGCTCCGCCGACGCTGCTATCGCCAGCAACTCGTCTTCGGGAGGGGACGGGGGACAGGGGACAAGGGGCAAGGGACGGGTGGCGGGTGATGCGTTTTTTGCTGACCAAAAGGCGACGACGCGCATTTGCCCTTGCGTGATTGTGCCCGTTTTGTCCAAAATGACCGTCGTGATGCTCGCTGCCTTTTCCATCGCTTCGGCGTTGCGCACCAAGATGCCTTTTTGCGCCAACCGCCCCAAAGCGACGGCAATCGCCGTCGGTGTCGCCAAGCCCATCGCGCAGGGGCAAGCGATGACGGTGACCGACACGGCTGCCACCAACGCTCTCGCCACATCGCCTGCGACGATGAACCAGCCGAAGAAAGTGGCAGCCGCCAGCAAAAGGACGATGGGAACGAACACCGCCGCCACCTTGTCGGCAAGGCGTTGCATGGCAGGTTTGGTCGCTTGCGCTTCGTCCATCAACCGTGCCATTTGAGCGACGAAGGTCGCCTCGCCGACGCGTAACGCCTCCACTTGCAAAAAGCCATCCACGCAAACGCTCCCGCCTAAAACTTCGTCCCCTTCGCCTTTGACAACGGGTTCGCTTTCGCCCGTCAGCAAACTTTCGTCCACACTCCCTTTGCCCGCAACGACGATGCCGTCAACGGGCACGCGTTCGCCTGCCCGCACCAACACGAGGTCGCCGACTTGCACCGCTTCCAGTGCAACTTGTTGCTCCACGCCATCACGGATGACCGTCGCCGTCGCAGGCAACAAACTGACCAACCGCCGCAGCGACGCCGTCGCCAATGCCCTCGCCCGCGCCTCCAACCCTTTGCCCAAACTGATGGCGGAAAGGATGAAGGCAGCACTGTCAAAGTAAAGGTGCGGGGGCGATGACGAATGGGGCAATGACCAATGAAGCAATGACCAAGTGCTGTAGGCGTAGGCGGAAAGGGCGCCGATGCTGACGAGGGTGTCCATCGTCGCCGTTCGGCGGAGTGCCGCTGTCAACGCCCGACGGAAAAAGGGCGTGCCAACCCAAAGCAGGACGAAAGTCGTCAGCGCAAACGCTATCCAACTTGCCCACGCTCGGTGCGTTAGTGACGGCAGCATCGTCAGCGCCATGACGACGAAGGAAAGTGCCAAGCCAACCCACGCTCTCTGCCACGCCGCTTCCGCCTCATCCCGCATCAGTTTTTCAGGGCTTTCCGCTTCCAAAGGTTGCGCATCGTAACCCAACGCTTGCAGCCGTTGCCGCACTTCGTGGCGGCTGACGGTGCCGTCAAGGTAGCGGATGGTGACCGTCGGCGTCGCACCCGTTGCATTTCGCTCAACGGCAAGGACGCCCGCCATCGCTTGCAGCGCCCGAAGGTTTTCATCGCTCAAAGGTTGGGGAAGGGCGAAGGTGACAGTTTGGGTGGCAAGTCGGTAACCTGCTTGCTTGACGGCATCCGCTAACGCCGAAAAATCCACGCCATCGTCCACTTCCACCAACGCCCGCTCCGTCGCAAAGTTGACGAGGGCGCGTTTAACGCCCGTCACCTTTCGCAAAGCGTTGGCGACAGTTTCGGCGCAAGCGGCGCAATGCATCCCTTCAACGGTCAGGCTGTATCGGCGCGGCATCGCCTGTCAACTCCTTCCGTGCGGAAGGATGCCCTTTGCCGCCGAAAAGTTCGCTAAGTCAAGTCGCGCCTGAGCGACACTTGTTGGAATGGCTATCAGCCACGATGGCTGATGACGACACGCAAGTGACCGACGATGCGTCCGTCCAGCGTCTTGACGGGCGGTTGTGCGAAATCGGCAAGTTCGTTCAGCGCGCTGTCAGGTAGCCAACCGAGGTGACGCAGAAGCGCAAGGGTAGCGACGGGCGTGGCGCGATGGTTGCCGTCTTGCACTTTGATGGCGATGGCGCGCCCGTCCCGAAACGCCCCCGCAAACAAACCTTCCGCCCCGCCCTTGCCGACAAATTGCCCTTGCGTGGCGGCGATGAGTTGCGTGTTCCAGTGCCCTTTGCCCGCCACCATCTCAGGGTGCGTCGCCATCGCTTCCGCCAAGCGTTTCGTCGCCGCACCGAAAGCGAAAGCGCCCGTCACGAACCGATGGAACGCCAAAGCGATGCGATTTAGGGGCGATGCCCAAATCGGAGCGCCGCAGCCATCGGGGATGACCGTCGCCGTCAATCGTTCGTCATCCGTCGCTGCCATCAACCCTTGGGCGATGAGTTGTTGGACGGGATGAGTCGGCTCGCAGTAACTGTCCAGCGGAGCACCGAGATGTTTGGCGGCAAGGAGCATAGCGGCATGCTTGCCCGAACAGTTTCCGTGCAAGCGGGATGGTTTCAAGCCTTCGCGGATGAGCCGCTCCCGTTCGGCAGCATCAAAGGGCTCGTGCGTGCCGTTGCGCAAGTCCGTTTCTGTCAAGCCACCTTTTGCCAACATGCCCCGCACGATGGCGACATGCTCGGCGCTACCCGCATGCGAGCCGCAGGCGATTGCCAACTCCTTCGGCGTCAACCCAAAGGCGTCGGCAGCACCCGTCGCCACGACGGCGATGGCTTGAAAAGGCTTTGCCGTGCTGCGCCAGTAAGTCAGCAAATGAGCGTCCCCGAAAGTCGCCACCGTTTCGCCCCGTTCGTCCAAAGCGACGGCGTGAACAAGGTGAACGGCTTCGGCGATGCCGTTGCGGATGACTTCCACGCGGATGGGTGGCAAGGTTCGTCCCTCCGAAGGTTCAAAGTTGGGGGCGTCCTTGGCGCACGCCCGCTTTTGACCGCTCTTCGCGGGTGAGTTCAAAGAGGGTGCGGATGAGTTCCGCTTCTTCGGGCGTCGCCTCAATCTTTCGGCGCGCCAAGACGCGCCGATGGATTTCAAGGGCACTGTCCAACAGCAATTCAACGGCGTCGCCTTGCCCCCCGATGCTTTTCGCCCAAATGGTGAAACTGGGCACATCGTCCGTCGCCACGCCGTGCAGGTGGCTGAAGATGCCGATGCGCTTGCCCGTGTAGATGAGCGTGCCGATGGAAGTTTTCACATGGTCGCCGATGAAGCAGCCGACTTTCGTGCCTGCGTCCACTTTGCCCTCGCCCTCAACGGTCACGCGGACGCTGCCGTAGGTGTCCTTCAGGTCGCTGTTGGTCGTCAAAGCGCCCAAGTTCACCCACTCGCCGACATAAGCGTGCCCCAAAAAGCCGTCGTGATACTTGTTGCTGTAGCCGTGAAGGATGCTCTCTTCCACTTCGCCGCCGACGCGGCAGACATCGCCGATGTTGCTCCCCTCGCGGATTTTGCCCCCGACGATCCAAGTGCCCTTGCCAATGTAGGCAGGTCCTTCAATGCGGGTCGGCGGGTAAACGATGCTGCCGTCGCCGATGTAAATCGGTCCGTGCGTGACATCCAAGACGACCGTCGGATGGACGACCGCGCCCTTGCCCAAGTAGACACGAGACGCATCGCCGCCGTAAATGACAGCGCCTTGCTCCAACTTGCCTTCGGTCTCTTTGCCTGCCGTCGCCAACGCGAATTCGGCGCTGATTAGTTCGGCGTTGTGGTCAATGAGTTGCCAAGGGTAGCGGAGCAAGGTGGCGTCGGTCACTTCCACACGATGGGACGCAGCGTCCAGCAGGGTTTGCAAATCGGCGTCGGTCAGCGGTTCGCCCTTTTGCAATGCGGGCAACACCTTCGCCGTCGCTCGTTCATCCAATGCTACGGCGACCAACTCATTGCCCTTCAAGTAAGCCACTGCCTCACTTCCCGTCCCTCGTCCCGCGTCCCTCGCCCCAACCCACGCTGATGCCTGTTGCGCCAGTTCGGGCGTGACCAAAAGGCGTCCGTTGACGAACAGCACCCGCTTGCCCTCCAAGCGCTCCAGTTCGTTGACGAAGACGCCTTTCCATCTTCCCGTCCCTCGCCCCCCGACCCGCGCCCCGCTCAAGCAATGGCGCAAAGTCGGCGCAAGGTAGCGACGGGTGTGGATGTGAACTTCAAAATCCTGCCAGCCCGCTGCTTGGCATGCCCGCGCAACTTTCTCCCACAGCGGGAAGATGCCCGTCCGCAGAAGGCAGACGGGGCGCATCCAAGTCAGCGGCTTGAAATTCGTCCATCGGGCGTCTTCAAAGAGCACGACCGCTTGCATCGTCCATCCCCCTTCGTCAGTGGTTTTGCGAAAGCGTTTTTGCGTGAAGGCGTCAAAAAGCATGCCACAATCTCTGCGGGTGGCGTTGCCATGCGGCGGACAATTTTGTGGCTCGGTGTGTTGGCGCTCCTTGCGTTGGTGGTCGGGTCATTTTGGTGGCTTCTGCCCCAATCGCCCGTTGAAGGGGCTTTGCGGGCATTGTCAAGCCGCGATGGGGCGCAGCGGCGAAGGGCGTTGCGGGAGTTGCGGGACGCCCTGCCGAAAATGACCTTGACACCTTCGCAACGGCAGCAATTGGCGGAGCGCTTGATCGCTTTGGCGGAAAATGACCCTGATGCGACGGTGCGGGTGAACGCCCTCGGTTTGTTGCCGATAGCGCGAGTGTCTGCCGCCACGATGCAGCGGTTGGCGCTTTCCGCTTTGCACCGCTCGGCGGCGGAAGCAAGGTGGGCGACGGAAGTGTTGCCGCAAGTCGCCGACGCAACGACTTGGACACGCCTGATGGACGCTTACGAGCGGGAACGCAATCCCGTTCGGCGAGACCGTTTGATTCGCTTGTTGCGTCGCTTGCCGCCGAAGCATTGGGAATGGCTTTGCGAGCGCCTCGGTCGTCAACCCGATTTGTGGCAACCTGTCTTGAAAGGGCTCAGCGAGCCATCCATGCCGATGCGGAAGCAGTTGGTTGCGTGGGCATTGAGTGGGCAAGGCGAAAAGCGCGATGGCGCTTTGCGGTTGCTTCAACAATTTCCGCCATCGCCCGACGATGCCCTTCGCCTTGCGCCGCTGGCGAAGCATCCCGACAAGCGGGTGCGGGAGATGGTCTTTTGCATCTGGGCGCAAGCGCCGTCCCGAAAAATGCTCCCTCAGTTGCATGCGGGTTTGCGGGATGAGCCGATGGTCGCCTTCTGGGCGAGTCGGGCATTGTGGCAGTTGGGGGCGTTGCGTCCCGAAGAGGGACGGGTTTTGGTGAAGCGTCCTGATGCGTCGTTGCGGGCGCAAGGCGTTTTGGCGCTAACGCGCTCCCACGATGAGCAGGATTGGCGGTTGCTGACGCAAGCGTTGCGCGATGCCGATTTGGAAGTCATCCGCAACGCCGCTGCGGCGTTGGCGGCGAAGGGCGAGAAAGGTTTGTCGGTCGTTTTGATGACTTATCGCGCCGAGACGCGCCCTGAACGGCGCGCCGCATTGCTGTCGGGCATTTGCGGCGTCGCTCATCCGCAAGTGATTTCGGTGCTGATGGAGGCGTTGAAGGGTGGCGATTGGCGCGAACGAGCCGTTGCCATGTCAGGCTTGGCGATGCTCCGCGACAAAGCCCTGCCTGCCATCAAGCAACTGACGCAATCGCCCGACCGAAAGGAGCGGTTGACCGCCGTTGACGCTTTAAATGCCATCGGGACGAAGGAAGCGATGCGTTTGCTGCTCCAAATGGCGCGAGACGATGGCGACCATCAAGTTCGGGCGGAAGCCTTGACGGTTTTGAGCCGACGGCGCATCAAGGAAGCGATGCCGTTGCTGGCAGAAGCGTTGCGGGCGGACGATACCGAGTTAGCCACTGCCGCTGCCTTCGGACTTGTTTACTACGGCGAACAAGGGCGGGGCATTTTGCGGGAAGCGTTGCGCTCCAACAACCCGACGACGCGGCAGATTGCCGCTCGCGCCCTTGCGTCCGTCGGCGATCGGGCGGGCGTGAACGAGTTGACGAAGCGGTTGTCGCCCGACCTTCCCGAAGACCAACGCATCGCTTTGCTCCAAGCCTTAGCCAAATCGGGTGACCAAAAAGCGTTGGACGAACTCCTTGCGCTTTTGGGCAGCGACCGACCGCTCACGCGCTTGCGGGCGCGGGCAGCCTTGTTCGGTGTCGGCGGGTTGGCAGTGCCCGCTTTGCTGCGGGCGTTGGAGAGCGACGACCCGAAATTGAAGGCGGAAGCGGCGTGGTTGCTGGGTGCTTGGCGAATTGCGAGCGCCCGCGAAAAATTGGTGCGCTTGACAACTGACCCCGACCCGCAAGTGCGCGCCGCTGCCCAAAGGGCACTGGCTCGGTTGGACGAATTGCCCGCGCCGTGAGAAAAGGAGCGAAGGGCGATGTTAGAGGTTGGCATCATCGGGTTGCCCAATGTCGGTAAGTCCACGCTCTTCAACGCCCTCACCCGCGCCCATGCGTCGGTCAGCAACTACCCGTTTTGCACGATTGAGCCCAACGAAGCCGTCGTCGCCGTCCCTGACCCACGCCCTTACGAGTTGGCTCGCTTGGTCGGTCAAGAACGGGTCGTCCCTGCCACTTTCAAGTTCGTGGACATTGCGGGTTTAGTGCGCAACGCCCACAAGGGCGAAGGCTTGGGCAATCAGTTCCTCAGCCACATTCGCGGTGTGGACGCCCTCGTCCAAGTCGTCCGCTGTTTTACCGACCCGACGGTCATCCATGTGGAGACGACCGTTGACCCCGTGCGAGATGCGGAAATCGTGGAGTTGGAGTTGACGATGGCGGACTTGGAGTTGGTGGAGCGACGATGGCAGCGGGTCAGCAAGGTGGCGCAAAGCACGGGCGACCCCGACGCCAAAGCGGAAGCGGCGGCATTGGCGAAAGCCCGTGCGCATTTGAACGCAGGTCAACCCTTGCGGACTTCGGACTTGACAAAAGAGGAGCGGGAGCGCCTGAAGCCTTACCAACTGCTCACCCTCAAACCGATGTTGCTGGTCGGCAATGTGGATGAGACGGCGGAGAGCCACGAGATTTTTGCCCATTTGCAAACTTGGGCAAGCGAGCGAGGATTGATGGCGCTGCCCATCAACGCCAAACTGGCGGCGGAGTTGGCGGAACTGAGCGAGAGCGACGCCGCTGAACTGGCGGAACTTTACGGCGACGAAGCGAAGGCGTTGGAGCGGCTCATTCGCGCTGCCTTCTCGTTGCTGGATGTCGTCGTCTTCTTCACGCCCGTCGGGAAAGAAGTGACGGCGTGGGTCGTCCCGCGTGGGACGCCCGTCGTCAAAGCGGCGGGGAAAATTCACTCGGACATGGAAGCGGGTTTCATCCGCGCCGAAGTGATTGCCTTTGAGCGACTGAAGGAAGCGGGCTCGTGGGACGCCGCCAAAGAGAAAGGTTGGGTGGAAATCAAGGGCAAGGATTACGAGGTGCGAGACGGCGATGTCATCGTCATCCGCTTCCAACCGCCCCAACGGAGGTGACGGTCGTGCGGGCAAACGGCGAGCGGCAAGTTGTGAAGGGCGATGACCTTTTGAGCGGCGAAGAAGTCGTGCCCGGCTTTGAAATCCGAGTGCGCCAAATTTTTGCCGTGTGAAGGAGGGAAGGGCATGGAACTTTGGCGGTTGACGGTTCACGAAGCCCACGAGTTGCTCAAGCGCCGAGAGATTTCGGCGGTGGAGTTGACGAAGGCGGTGTTGGAACGCATCGGGCAAGTGGAAGGCAAGGTGCAAGCCTTTTTGACCGTCACCGACGACATCGCCTTGAAGATGGCGGAAGACGCCGACCGACGGCTCAAAGCGGGCGATGCCGTCACGCCTTTGACGGGCATCCCCATCGCCATCAAGGACAACATGTGCACGAAGGGCATCAAAACGACTTGTGCGTCCAAAATCCTGCACAACTTCGTCCCGCCTTACGATGCGACGGTCGTCGCCAAACTCAAGGAAGCGGGCGCTGTCTTCGTCGGCAAGACGAACATGGACGAATTTGCGATGGGTTCGTCCACCGAGTTTTCAGGCTTTTATCCGACCCGCAACCCTTGGGATTTGGAACGCGTGCCCGGCGGAAGCAGTGGCGGGAGCGCTGCAGCGGTGGCAGCAGGAGAATGCTTGGCGGCGTTGGGCAGTGATACGGGCGGCTCCATCCGCCAACCCGCTGCTTTTTGCGGCATCGTGGGCATGAAACCGACCTACGGGCGCGTCAGCCGTTACGGGTTGGTCGCCTTCGCTTCGTCGCTGGACCAAATCGGACCGATGACCCGCGATGTGACCGATTGCGCCCTGTTGCTCAACGCCATCGCAGGGCACGACCCGAAAGACAGCACTTCCATCCCGCAACCCATTCCCGACTACACGCAGGCGCTTGTCGCTGATGTCAAGGGTATGCGCATCGGCTTGCCGAAAGAGTATTTCGGCGAAGGGATTGACCCGCAGGTGGCGGCATTGGTGCGACAGGCAGCGGAACGGTTGGCGGAAGCGGGAGCGGAGTTGGTGGAAGTTTCCCTGCCGACGACGGAATACGCTTTGGCGGCTTACTACATCATCGCCCCCGCCGAAGCGTCCAGCAACTTGGCGCGATATGACGGCGTGCAATATGGCTATCGGGCGGCGGTGACGGACGACATCGTGGCGATGTATTCCCGCACCCGCAAAGAAGGGTTCGGGCGCGAAGTGAAGCACCGCATCATGCTCGGCACTTACACCTTGAGCGCGGGCTACTACGAAGCCTATTACCTGCGGGCGGCAAAAGTGCGGACGCTCATTCGGCAGGATTTTGAGCAAGCGTTTGAGCGGTGCGATGTGTTGCTGACGCCGACTTCGCCCGTCCCGCCCTTCAAATTGGGCGAACGAACGGATGACCCGCTGCTGATGAAGATGAGCGACATCTGCACCATCCCCGCCAACATGGCAGGGCTTCCCGCCATCAGCGTCCCTTGCGGTTTTCTCAACGGCTTGCCCATCGGCGTCCAGTTCATCGGCAAGGTGCTGGACGAAATGACGCTCCTTCGGGTCGCCTTCACTTACGAGCAACTTTCGGGCTACCGCAACTTGCTGGCGCCGCTGTGAAGGATTGGGACGGGGGACGAGGGACGCGGGACGAGGAGGGAAATCAGAGAGGCGATGGGCATGGTGCGAACCGATGAAGCGGTCATCCGCGAAGTGGACAAACGATTGGTTGCGCTTTATGGCGACAAGCGGTGGCGACAGCGGGCGAAGCCGCTGGACGAGTTGATCCTGACCGTCCTTTCCCAGCACACCAACGATGTCAACCGCGACAAAGCCTACACAGAACTTCGGCGTCGTTTCCCGAAATGGGAACAAGTGTTGGACGCCCCCGTCCGCCAAATCGCCGCCGCCATCAAGTCGGCAGGATTAGCGAACCAAAAAGCGCCCCGCATCAAAGCCATCCTGCAAAAAATCGCCGACGCTAACGGGGGCAAGTTGGATTTGGCGTTTCTCGGCGCGATGCCCCTTCCCGAAGCGTTGGCGTGGCTGCAACGGTTGCCCGGCGTCGGTCCGAAGACGGCGGCGTGCGTGTTGCTCTTCAGTTTCGGCAAGCCCGTCTTCCCCGTTGACACCCACATCTACCGCATCGCCAAGCGATTGGGCTGGATTGATGCGAAGGTCAGCGAGGCGCAAGCGAACGCCTTGCTGGATAGCGTCGTGCCCGACGACATCAAGTATCGGCTGCACCTGAACTTGATCCAGCACGGGCGAACGATTTGTCGGGCGCAACGCCCCCGCTGCGAAATTTGCCCCTTGACCGATTTGTGCGCTTACTTTGCTGCCCAGCAATCAAACTCTCGCGCTTCGTAGGCGCTCCAACAGGTTGCGGGTCAAGGCGACGGGACGGGCAAGACGCAAACGGGCGTCGGGATGGAAACTTGTTGCCCTGTCGGTTGCAACTTGCCCGTCTTCGGGTCAATGCGGAAGATGACGAGGTTGTCGGTGTCTTGGTTGGCGGCGAGCAGGAAAGTGCCTGTCGGGTCAATGGCGAAGTGGCGGGGCGTTTTGCCTTGCGTCGGTTCGTGCCCGATAGGTTGCAAATGCCCCTGCCCGTCAATGGCGAAGATGGCGATGCTGTTGTGCCCCCGATTGGAGCCGTAAAGGAACTTGCCCGACGGATGGACTTGCACTTCCGCCGTCCAATTGTCGCCCTTGAAATTGTCGGGCAGTGTGGAAACCGTTTGCAACTCGCTCAGCGTTCCCTTTTGGGCGTCATAGCGGAACGCCGTGATGGTGCTGTTGAGTTCGTTGATGACATAAGCGAAGCGCCCGTTGGGATGGAAGGCGAAGTGGCGCGGTCCAGCGCCCGAAGCGACGGCGGCGAAAGGCGGGTCGTTGGGCGTCAGCGTCCCTTTGTTGCCATCAAAGCGGTAAATCAGCACCTTGTCCAAGCCCAAATCGGCGACGAAGGCGAAGCGGTTGGCGGCGTCCAAGTTGACCGAGTGGGCGTGCGGACCTTCCTGTCGCTTCGGGTTGACGCTTTTGCCTTCGTGCTGGATGACGGCGGTCGGTTCGCCCAAGCGCCCGTCGGGCAAGATCGGCAAGACAGCAACGCTTCCGCTGCCGTAATTCGCCACCAACACGCATTTGCCTTGCTTGTCCACCGTCAAGTGGCACGGCGCAGTGCCTTTGGACGGTTGCTGGTTGAGCAGGGTGAGTTTGCCCGTTGACGGGTCAACGGCGAAGGCGCTGACAGAACCCGTCCGTTCGCCTTGAAACTCGCCGACTTCGTTGACGGCGTAAAGGAAGCGGTGACTGGGATGGAGCGCCAGAAAAGACGGGTTGACCGTTTCCGCCACGAGGGTCGGCTCGGTCGTTGCGCCTGTCGTCAAGTCCAACTCAAAGGCATAGATGCCTTTGCTGCCCCGATGGGTGTAGGTGCCGACATAAATCCGAAGGCGCTGCCGTTGCATCGGTCGTCCCCCTTCCTTTGGCGGTCGGAAAGTGGGTGTCGTGCCCAGCGGGGTCGGCGTGGGGCTCTCTGAGCGCAAGACAGGCAAAGTCCCTTGCGCGCACCCCAGCAAGGAAGCGAGTGCCCAAAGCACCACGCCCTTTGCGACACCCGCGATGATTCGTCTCAGCCACATTGGCATAACGGTTCGCTCCCGTGTCGTCTGGTCGCGGCAGATTGCCGCTCCAACAAATTCGGCGGTTCGGCAATCGGCAAATCGTCTGGTTGTGGCAAATTGTCGCTCCAACAAATTCGGCGGTTCGGCGATCGGCAAATCGTTTGGTCGCGGCAAATTGCCGCTCCAACATCGCAAGTCGTGGCAAGTTGCCACTCCAACAAATTCGGCAAATCGGCAAATCGTCTGGTCGCGGCAGATTGCCGCTCCAACATTGGTCATTGTCGCTCATTGGTCATTGGCACATTGGTCATTGCTTCGGGATGGGTCGGGTGAGCCGTTGGGTTTCGTAGCGCAGGCGTTTGGTGCCCGTGCTGGTCATCTGTTGCCCTTGCTCCAATCGGGCGGCTTCATCCTCGGCGAGTTTCGCCAGTTCCGTCTCGCCGATGTTGAGCAAGCGGGTCGCCGATTGACGCAACAAGCGGGTGGCGGTGCTAATGTCGCCGGCTCTCGCGGCGTCCAATGCCCGCGTCTGCAACTTAAACGCCGTCGCCTTCTCCACCAAATTCATCACGCGGGGATTGACTTGTTGGACGGCTTGGGCATCGTCGGTGAACTCCATCACGATGTCCGCCTTGACTTTCTCGCCGTAACGGTTTTCGTGGGGCAGGTCGTAAGTGACTTCCGCTTGCATGATGCGGAAAACACCTTTCGGCTTGCTCGTCACCGAGAACTCCAAAAGCACCGCTTGCCCTTCGTCCCGCTCCAAGTCGCCCAGAGGCACTTGCACATCGCGGTCAGAAATGGGCTGATAGCCTAAGTTGGCGATGAGGGGCAAGACCCGCCAGACTTGCCGAGGACCGACGCCTTGCGCCAGTTTGAGGGTCAGATAGGCGTTGCGGGCGACAACTCGTTTGGCGCTGCGGACGGCGAACTCAAAATGCCGCAGGATTTGTTCGGGACGCTCAATGAACTCGGCAAAGCCGCCCAAACTCTTCGTCGCGTTCGCCAAAGCGTCCAGCAAATCTTCGTTCCAATCTTCGCCCAACCCGAAGGCGTAAAGGGGCACGGAAAGTTGCGCCAGTTGGTTCGCCAACTTCTGGCATTCATCTTCGTCGCCGTAAGTTTGTCCGTCGGTCAGCAGCACCATCCGCGACACGCGGTCGGGCGTCAAGTGCTTTTGCAACTCTTGGATGCCCAACTGCATCCCCTTGCTCATCTCCGTCCCGCCCCGATCGGTGATGCCCTTCACTTTGGCTTTGAGGGCGTTTTTGTCGGTGACGGGCGTGGCGGGCACGAGGACTTCGGCGCGGTCGTCAAAGATGACAATGCTCAGGATGTCCATCGGGTCTAACTGGTCAATGACGAGTTCCACAGCGCGTCGCAGGTTCTCAATCTTTTGCCCTGCCATAGAGCCGCTGCGGTCTAAGACAAGGCACAGGTTCAGCGGCGCAGATTGGGGCAAGCCTTCGCCGACGGGGATGACTTCCAGCAGCACATAGTTCAGTTGCGGATTGGCGTTTGCCAGCATTTTCGGTCGGGCTAAGGTGGCGACGAGTTTGACTTCTTCCGCCATGTCGCATCCCTCCTTTCGCCGCCAAAAATGTAGCGCACCTTTAGGGTTCGGGGACGGTTTGGAGGAGGCGGTTGATGACCTGTTCGGGAGCGATGCCGTCGGCTTCCGCTGCAAAGGTCAAGATGAGGCGATGGCGCAAAACGGGCAAGGCGACGGCGCGGATATCTTCGGCGCTGGCGGCGGTGCGCCCGTGCAAAAGCGCCCGCGCCTTGGCGCCCAAGATGAGGGCTTGCGATGCCCTTGGTCCTGCGCCCCATTGCACCCATTGGCGGACGAAATCGGGGGCTGTCGGGTCTTTCGGTCGGGTCGCCCGCACCAACTGGACGGCATATTTGCCCACCCGTTCGGGCACGGGCACTTTGCGCACCAACTCTTGCGCCTCCAACAACTCGTCCCGCCCCATCACGACTTGCAAATCGGGCTCGTAAGCGGAAGTCGTCAAATGGACGATGGCTTCTTCTTCGTCCGCTGACGGATAGTCCAGCACGAGGCTGAAAAGGAAGCGGTCCAGTTGCGCTTCGGGCAAGGGATAAGTGCCTTCCATCTCAATCGGGTTTTGGGTCGCCAGCACGAAAAAGGGTTGGGGCAACTCGTAAGTGCGCCCGCTGACCGTCACCTTGCGCTCTTGCATCGCTTCCAGCAACGCTGATTGCGTCTTGGGTGGGGCGCGGTTGATTTCGTCGGCGAGGATGATGTGGGCGAAAATCGGTCCGGGCAAAAACTCAAAACGGCGCCGCCCCGTTTCGGGGTCTTCCTGAAGCACATCGGTGCCCAAAATGTCGCTGGGCATCAAGTCGGGCGTGAACTGGATGCGTTTGAAGGTCAAGTCCAACACCCGTGCGAGGGTGCTGACCAAAAGGGTCTTCGCCAAGCCGGGCACGCCGATGAGCAAGCAATGCCCCTTCGCCAACAGGGCGATGAGCAGTTGCTCAATGATTTCCGTTTGCCCGACGATGACTTTCCGCAACTCGCCCAGCAACGCTCGCCGCAACTGGGCGATGCGCTCTACGGCTTGCAACTCTTGCAGTTCTGTCTCGGTCATCATCGTTCCTCCTTTCGGTCGGTCATTGGGCATCGTCCTCAATGGGTCAGGGCGTAGTAGACGAGGTTGACGCCGAAGCGGAAGGCGTAGTCAAAGTCGGGCGGCAGGCAGGCGCAAAGCGGTCCCGTCCAGCGCCAACTTTGCCACGAGCATTCTTCGGCGTTTTGCGAGTAGACGAGCACTAACCGCCCATCCAGTTCCATGCCTTCGTGGAAAGTTTTGCCCCCACGACGGGCGGGGACGATGCGGTCAATGCGGTAAGGCACGCGGTAGATGGGATGGTCGGGCGGGATAGGTTTGAGTTGGGTTTCGGGCAACAAGGCTTGCAGTTCGGGGCGTAATTCGGGGCGCAATCGCAGTTTGGCGCTGCATTCGCTGACGAACAAAAAGCCACCCCCTTTCAAGTAGCGCCGCAACCGCTCCCGCTCCGTCGGCGTCAGGTTCATCGGTTGGTGCTCGCTGACGAAGATGAGGATGGGAAAGCGGAAGAGGTCGTCGTTGTCCAGCGAGACGACGATGCGGTTGGTATAAAGGTGTGTCCAACCCGTTCGTTCGGCGACATTGCGAATCAGGTTGAAGTCGCTCATCGGGTCTACCCGCAGGGTGTTTTCCCGCAACCTCAATCGGGCGATGGCGACGACATGGGGCGGAAGTTGAGGGACAGGCGGTAACGGCTCCAACTTCTCTTCGGGCGCCACCGCTTCCCCTGACGGCGGCGCAGCGATGACCAATGGCGCAATGACCAATGAACCAATGACCAATGGCACAATGACCAATGACGCAATGACCAATGGCAAAGGGCGCAAAAGTCCGACGATGAGCAGCCGACGCATCTTTCGGTCACCTTCCGAAATTCAAGCGACTGGCGAATTTGTTGGAGTGGCTATCAGCCACGACAGAAATGGCGGCACATCGTCACTTCCTTCGCTGATACTTTTGCACGGCGTCGCGGTAGGCGGGTGGGACGGAAAGGCGCGGGACGGACAAGGGTGACGGAGGAGGCGGGTTGATGGGTTTCGCCCGTTCCACGAACGCAGCGCCGCCTTTCGCCCCTTGCAAGGCTTCGGGCACTTGCCGCATGGGCGGTCCGTGTTCTATGAAGCGCCCCCAGTTGATGTCGGGCATGGCAGGCATTTGACCCGCTATTTGCTGTTGTTGCTGTTGTCGCTGTTGCCCTTGCTGATTGCCTTGTTGCCCACTGAGGGCTTGCGCCAATTGCAGAAGGGTTTCCAAGACGCGTTGCTGTCGTCCCTGCGTTTCCTGCCCCGTCTCGCCTTGCGGAAGGTTTTGCTCCAGCCATTGCAGCCACTCTTGGGCTTGCCCCATTCGTTGACGCAATTCGGGTGGAAGGGCTTCGCCGAAAAAGCCTTCCATGCGGCTGAGGGCTTGACGGATGCTTCCTTCTTCCGCCCCCATCGCTTGCAACTCGAACGGGTTGGGGCGTTGCCCTTGTTGCCGCTGGGCGTGCAATTGTTGGGTGCGGCGCAGCAATTGGGCTTGTCGGCGCGCCAACGCCATCGCTTCGTTTTCGCCCGCCCCCATCCGTTGGCTCAGCGAACCTTGCTCCGATTGCAACGCCTGCCGAAGAACTTCGCTGAGTTGCTGCAACGCTTCTTCGGCACGCCGTTGCGATTGGCTCGCCCGTTGCCTTTCGTTTTGTCGCAAGGCTTGTTCGGCTTGGTCCATTTGCTCAATGGCGTCTTGCAAACGGTGCGGCGTTTCGGGAGGCAATTGGGGGACACGCTCCATCGCTTCCTGCAACGGATGCCTTAAACCTTCGGCGCGTTGGCGCAATTGCCGTTGTTGCTCTGGCAAATTTGGCGGATGGCGTTGCGCACTGGGCGATGGCTGAGGTCGTTCGGGCGTCAACCGCTCCACTTCGCCCCAACTGGGCGGCATCGGGGGCGAAAGGGGATTGACAGAAGTGGCGGGCGTTCTGATTGACGGTTGCTCCGCTCGTCGCCCTTCGTTTGCCGACTTGCCGACTTGTTGACTTGCCGATGTTTCCGTTTGCTGTCGCAAATTGGCTTGGTCTCGGCGCAACCGTTCCGTTTGCTCTAAAAGTTGCGCCAGCAAGTTGCGTTCCTGCCGATAAAGTTGCGCCAGCGGGTTTTGGGTCGGCGAAGTCAATCGCTCTTCCACTTCCCGCAAATCGCTGAGGGCATCATTGCCCTTAGATTGGGCGATGGCGGTTTGCTCTTGGCGCATGGCGGCTGCCGCTTGGCGCATCGCTTCGGCGGTGGGACGCTGGGCAAGGACTTTGGCGGCGTCGCGCAACTGGAAGGCGATGTCGGCGTTGCCCAAATCCGCCCATCGCTTCGCTTCGTCCTGCAACGCTTGGCGCAATCGCTCAGTGCGGTCGGCAAGTTGCTCTTGGGAAGCGGCGAGGGAAGTCGGCGGTGTGCCCCGTTGCAAGGAACGCAAAAGGCTTTCCTGCATCGCCCGCAGCCGCGCCGCTTCCTGCGCCAGTTCCGTCAATCGCTCTTCACCCATCGCCCGCTCCAACGCCCGTTGCATTTGCCACAACTCATTGAGTGCCGCTGTCAAGTCGCGCCGTCGCAAATGCTCCATCAAGTGTTGCAGCCACTCTTGCAGCCACGCCTGCGGGAGGGGTTGATTTGCCCATTGCGCCTGTTGCCATTGCTCTTGCCACCACTGTTGCCATCGCTCCACCTGCGTTTGCGCCGTCTGCCAATCGCGTTGTTGCAGCCACGCTTCCAATTGCCGCAAGCGGCGAAGCCACTCGTCGGGCGTGCCCAGCAATTCGTCGGGCGTGCGGATGGGCAATTCAAGCCATGCTGACACTGCCACTTTCGGACCAGACACAGCATCGTTGTCTTCCGCCCTGCCCCGAACCCAAAGGGATTTACCGACAGCCGTAACGGGCACGGGCAACGCCAGCGATTGCTCCACCATCGTGCCCGTCGGGATGGGCAAGGTGACGGTTTGCCAACGGGAAGGTGGTCGGTTCGGTTCGCCGACGGCGAATTGCAAAGCGAGTTGGCGGACACCGAAATCATCTTCAGCGCGCACCGTCAAGGGTGCAAAGCCCCCTGCGACGACAGCCTTCACGCCCGCCAACACCGCCACCTTCGGCGGGTCGTCAGGTTGGACTTCCACCCGTTGCCAACTTGTCAAGCCGTCAAACCCGTAACGGTCGCGCAGGCGCAAGCGCCAGCGGAAAGGCTGACGGACGGTGAAGCGGATGGTGACTTGCTGCCCATCGGTGGCGACATTGGCAGAGGTTTTGGGTTCGCAGAGGAGTTGCGCGTCGCTCAACACTGACGAGGCAGTTGCCGTGACCGTCACCTTCGTTCCTTTCAACAACCGCAAGCGAGATGGCAGTTCGGCGAAACTTTCGGCAGGCAAACCCGCATAGTCGGGCGGCTCTACGCTGACCAACCATTCGCTGATGCGCGGAGGCAAGACGGCAAGGAGTGACACCGACGGGCTTTTGATGCGCCCACAAATGGCTTGCAGTTTCCCGCTCTCGGTGACGACGAGTTCGGCAGCGAAGCGGTTGTCGCCGACAGGTTGCATCGTCAGCCAATGCGTTCCCTTCGGCGTTTCCCAGCGCAACCGAACGAATGTTGCCTTGCCTCCTTCCGCTTCCGCTGTCACCGTCACCGAAGTGCCTTTGAGGACGACGCCATCGGCGTCGCTGAGTTGCAATCGCAATTTGCCATTCCGCTCAAACGCCAACACGGCTTGGGCGTCGCGGTAAAGGGCGATGAGGGCGGGAACGGAAACGCCGCTGCGCATCGTGACCAGCAAAGCGACGACAGCGAAGGGCAAAGCGAGAAGCCATGAAAGGGCGGCGTGGCGACGGTGAGGAAGCGTCAGTCGTTGGGCGATTCCGTTCGTGGCGGCGGATTGCCATCGTTGCCATGCCCGCCAGATGGCAGCCCGCGCAAAGAGGGGCGAGACGAAAGGTTCGTCGTCCCGCAACTTCGCCAAATCCAAAGCGTTGCGCAACATGTCGCCATCCAACAACGCATCGGCATCGGCGGTAGCACGAAACAGCGATTCGTGCCACCACCATCGCACCGCCATCACGAGGACGAAAACAACGCCGAGGATGGCAAAGGCGGTTGACAGTTGAAGGGCGACAAGGAGTGGGGCAGGGGAGAGGGCGAAGCGGGCGAGGAAGAGGGCATTGAAGCAAAGGCAAACGAGGGCGCTGACCGTCAGAAGCCAAGCGGCAACGGACGCCATCCGCCAAAGTCGGCGTTGCCACAGCAACCGCCCCATCGCCTTCCGCAGCGCTTTGGCGGGCTCAAAACGGTCAGCCAACAAGGGACGGTCAAGCCCTTTGATGCCGTGTTGGCGCACCATCCGAAAATGGGCGCAAACGCAGCGCCCCGCACCTCCTTGTCGGTTAGCAAACATCAGGGCTTTCGTCGCATAACTCCCCAACGCTTTTGGACGGACGGCTTGGGAAAGAGTAGCACTGGCTTGAGTTCTTTGACTGGATGCAGGTAGCGCCGAGGGAAAATTACCGCACGGCAGCGACTTCCCACACCTTTTGCGCCGCCGCTTGCCGTGCCCACTCGTCAACTTGCCAGACCGTTTCCAAATCGGGCTCGGCGATGGGGTCGTGAAGTGCCATGACGGTTTCCACGATGGCGGGGATGTCCAGAAAACCGATGCGCCGCTGTAAGAAGGCGTGGACGGCGACTTCGTTGGCGGCGTTAAGCACCGCTGGCATCGTCCCTGCAAGGCGCGCCGCTTCGCGGGCAAGGCGAAGGCAAGGGAAACGGTCTTCGTCGGGCGGCTCAAAAGTCAGCGCCCCGATGGCGGTCAAATCCAATGGCGGTGCAAGGCTTTCCGCCCGTTCGGGATACAGCAACGCATATTGGATGGGCAAACGCATGTCGGGGATGGACAGTTGCGCCTTGACAGAGTTGTCCACGAACTCCACGAGGGAATGGACGATGCTTTGGGGATGGATGACGACGGCGATGCGGTCGGCAGGGATGCCGAAAAGCCAACGGGCTTCCATGATTTCCAACCCTTTGTTCATCAGCGTCGCCGAATCCACCGTCACCTTCGGACCCATCCGCCAAGTCGGATGGGCTAAGGCGTCTTCCACCGTCGCTTGTCGCAATTGTTCTTTCGTCCAAGTGCGGAAAGGTCCGCCCGAAGCGGTCAGGATCAAGCGACGGACGGCAGCGATGTTTTCGCCTTGCAAGCATTGAAAAAGGGCGCTGTGCTCGCTGTCAATGGGCAACAGTTCGCCTCCTTGACGCCATTGCTGGACGACGAGGTGACCGCCTGCGACGAGGACTTCTTTCGTCGCCAACGCCACCCGCTTGCCCGCTCGCAAAGCCGCTAAAGTGGGCAACAAGGCTTTGGCGGTGGGGATGGCGATGACGACAACATCGGCGTCGGGATGCGTGGCGATTTCCACAAAACCCTCCAAGCCCGCGAGGATGGGGCAATCAACGCGCCCGCGAAGAGACCTCGCCGCTTCTTCGTCCCACAACGCCGCCACTTTGGGACGCCATTGGGCGACAAGTTCGCCCAGCCTTTCTGCATCGTGCCCCGCCGCTAAAGCGACGACGCTCAATTTGTCGGGATGACAAGCGATGACTTGCAGGGTTTGTCGCCCGATAGAACCTGTTGCGCCCAAGATGCTAACCCTTCGCATGGGCAGAAAACCTCACGGGAGAAGACGGGGCGGGTTTATAAGCCCGCCCCGCCCATTTTGCGCGTCGGTCACGACTTCATCGGCGGCGTCTGGGGGAAGCGGCGGCGGGAAGGGCTGCCTTTTTACGCCGCTCCTGAATTTCGGGCAAAACTTCCACCGTCACCCACTTGCGCTTTTGTGCCGACCGCTCAATGGCGTCCAAGACCCGTTGGCATTGCACGCCATCGTAAAAGTCGGGCTCAAAATATTCCTCGCCCGCCACGCCCCGAAGGAAGTCATAGACAGTGTGGACGAAGGTGTGCTCGTAGCCGATGATGTGCCCCGGCGGCCACCAAGCGGCGATGTATTTGTGGGCGCCAGGTTCGGTGACCATGACTTGATGGAAGCCGTGCACTTCGGGGGCATCGTCGCGGAAGTAAACTTCCAGTTCGTTCATCCGCTCCAAGTTGAAGACGAGGCTGCCGTTCTCGCAGTTGATTTCAAAGCGGTTGTAGTTTTTGCGACCGGGGGCGAAGCGGGTGGCTTCAATGTAGCCGATGGCGCCGTTGTCAAAGATGACGATGGACAGCGACGCATCGTCCACATCCACTTCGCCCATCTGCTGCCCCGCCCGTCCCGTCAAGCCGCCGACTTCCTCGGCGGGCAAGGGACGCTGTTTGATGAAAGTGTGCAGGTAGCCGACGACTTCCACGATTTCGCCGACGAGAAAACGAGCCAAGTCAATGACATGCGCTGCCAAATCGCCCAACGCCCCCGAACCGGCGACGCTTTTGCGCAACCGCCAGACGAGCGGGAAATTGGGGTCAACGATCCAGTCTTGCAAGTAAGTGCCGCGAAAGTGGAACACTTTGCCCATCCGACCGCTGGCGATCAGTTGTTTGGCGAGTTGGACGGCAGGGGCGCGACGGTAGTTGAAGCAGACGCCGTGCGTGACACCCGCCGCCACGACGGCATCCAGCATCCGCTCTGCTTCCCGCAGGTTGCGGGCGAGGGGCTTTTCGCAGAAGACTTGCTTGCCTTGCTTGGCAGCCTCAATGCTGATGGGGGCGTGGGTGTCATTGGCGGTGGAGACATCCACGATGTGGATGTCGTCGCGGCGCACCAGTTTGCGCCAATCGGTCTCGTAACTTGACCAACCGAGTTTTTCGGCGGCGGCTTTGACCCGTTCCTCGCTGCGCCCGCAGATAGCGACCATGCGGGGCGTTATGGGCGGGTCAAAAAAGTGGACGACTTGCCGCCACGCGTTGCTGTGGGCTTTGCCCATGAAGGCATAACCCACCAAGCCGACGCCGACCTCACGCGTTGCCATGAACGCCACCTCCTCATTTCCCCGTGCCACCCAACGATGGCACGGTGTATTGGATGTTGGCTTTCGCCCAAAGGCGCTTGACCAACTCGGGCGCCAACACGACCATCCGTTCCACCAAATAATCTTGGCGCACGATGTCCCGCACCTTCTCAAAGGGGTTGAGTTGGGCGGGCGTCTTTTTCTGCACCCAAACGATGCGATAAGTCGGTTGCCCTGCGGACTTGACTAACAAAGGCGGAAGGATTTCGTTGGGCTTCGCCTTTTTGAGGGGTTCTCGCATCTCTTCGGGCAACTCGTCATAGATGAAAGCGCCCATGAACCCAGGGATGACCGACCGCTCTTTCCCCAAGCGGTCAAAAGTTTCCGCTAACTTGGCGGCAGGCGTCTGGCGCAATCGCTGGTAAATTTCCTGCGCTTCGGGGAAGGAGAAGACGACGATTTCGCGAATCGTCACCTCTTCGGGGCGGTTGTAGCGGATGTAGTGACGGGCGTAAAAGCGACGCAACTCTTCGTCGGAAACGACGGTTTGCTTGGCGACCAACCGTTCCAAAAGCAACAACCGTTTCGCTTCATCCCGCAAGGTCAAATCGCTCAACCGACCCCGCCCCAAGCGTTTTTCCAAATCGGCTCGCTGCCCCTGCAACTCCTCAAACCGCTTCGCCACTTCCTCCTCGGTCACCTTGATGCCCTCCTTCGCCCCTTCCTGTTCCAGCAACTTCAGGGTGATGAGTTGTTTGATGGTCTCCTCGCCGAAATCGGCTAACAACCGCTGCAGCAAATCGCCCTTGCTGATCGGTTCGCCGTTGACGATGGCAGCGGGCTCGTCAAAACGCCAAACCGTTCCGTCTTGCCCCGCCATCGCCCCGACCAACACCGCGCCCAAAAGGAAGCCGCCAAGCCAGTGCCCCAATTGCCGCATCGCCCATCACCGCTTTTATGTTGCCCGTTGAAAACCGGCAAGTCAAGTGTTAAGTTTTTGGGCGAATGGCGAATAGCCAATAATGCGGGAAGGCAAACGGCTTTAGGCTGAACAAGGAGGAACGCCCGATGACGATGGCGACATCCCTGACGGCGATGATGGGACGGACGGAGCGCGACCCAACAATCCTGCCAATCCTGCGCAAGGCGCTGGATGGCGAACGGCTTTCCTTTGACGACATCGTGGCGCTGCTGAAAAGTCCTGACTTGCTGTCCATCGGGATGGCAGCGAACGAAATCCGCTTCCGCTTGCACCCCGAACCCATCGTCACTTATGTCGTCTCCCGCAACATCAACTACACCAATGTCTGCGTGGACTACTGCAGTTTTTGCGCCTTCTACCGACCACCGGGGCACAAGGAAGGCTATGTTTTGCCGTTGGAAGTCATCCTGCAGAAGGTGCAGGAAGCCGTTGAGTTGGGAGCAACGCAAATTTTGATGCAAGGCGGTCTCAACCCAGATTTGCGGCTTGACTGGTATTGCAACACTTTCGCCGCCATCAAGGAACGATTCCCGCAAATTTGGCTGCATTGTCTCTCGCCCGCAGAAATCCTCTACATTGCCGAACTGGAAAACATGAGCGTGCGGGAAGTGTTGCTGAAGTTGCGGGAAGCGGGTTTGGGCTCCATCCCCGGCGGGGGTGCGGAAATCCTCAGCGACCGCGTCCGCTACATCATCAGCCGGCTCAAATGCAGCAAGGACGAGTGGCTCATGGTCATGCGCACTGCCCACGAAATCGGGATGCGCTCATCGGCGACGATGATGTTTGGGCATGTGGAGCAACCCGAAGACATCGCCGAGCACCTTGTCGCCATCCGTGACCTGCAGGATGAGACGGGCGGTTTCACGGCGTTCATCCACTGGGTCTTTCAGCCGGGCAACACACCTTTGGGCAAGCGGGTGAAAGGGCATCAAGCAGGCGGACATCCTTACTTGAAACTGACCGCCATCGCCCGCTTGGCATTGGACAACTTCCCCAACATCCAAGCATCGTGGGTGACGCAGGGGTTGAAGGTGGCTCAGATGGCGCTCTTCTTCGGCGCCAACGATTTCGGCGACACCGTGATTGAGGAAAATGTCGTCCGCCCAGCGGGCGCAAAGTATTGGGCGACGATAGACGAAATGCTCCGCGCCATCCGCGAAGCAGGCTTCATTCCCAAAAAACGCAACACGATGTATGAGTTGCTGGAGTAACCGCTATAAATCGTTGAAAAACCGTTGGAGTGCCACAAAAAGCCGTTGACGCCAAACTATGTTTCCCGAAGATTTTCTGGCTCACCGCTTTTCGCTTTGGGCAGGGTGAGATAAATGGGTGGCTACCTTTCGCCCCAGATCGTCCCGATTGCTACTGCCTTCAAAGTGTCGTCCCAGGGGAATGGCAACTGGGACGCAAGGTAAAGGCAGAGCAAAAGGAACTCGGGCAACTCATCACCAAAGCGCACTCGCGCCGAGCCGCTCTTCAGTTCCAATCCTTCCAGCATCATCCCCTTGCCCCGGCGAAAGCAAATGGGCACGACTTCCGTTACGCTCCACAAATGCAAGCGAGTTGTCCGAAAGAGTTCAGAGACAAAAAGCCAATCGCCTCGCACGGACAATCGGAAGGTCAGCAACCGTAAAGTCTCCTTAATGCCCCAAATTCC
>Ga0080007_1057598_pt1 | contig 23465 bp, 31 predicted proteins | sample OctOCTMetagenome_FD_69210 | JGI IMG/M metagenome (GOLD analysis project Ga0080007, IMG submission 69210) | Hot spring and microbial mat streamer communities from Octopus Spring Streamers, Yellowstone National Park, USA - OCT_B (SPADES... | ecosystem: Environmental > Aquatic > Thermal springs >...
CCCCATCTATTCGGGTTTACATCTGTCATTTGGGGGGCAGTGAGGGGGGTCAGAACTCCCCCAGGAATTACTTTGATTCCCAGTATCTTCAAAGCCCTCTTCCTTATATTTAGCTTCCCTATGATGTCTCTGTCTGCTTCGAAGCTGTATCTGGGGCATTTTAATCTTCTATATCCGTTCTCCTCTGGCTTTGAATCGCATTTTGGGCATTCCGATGATGTCCCGCTTGGGTTTACTATGGCAAGTGGAACCTCGTGCTTCATAGCCTGCCAGTCTATCCATTTAACAAGCCTAGAATATCCCATTATGATTAGCTTTGTTCTGTGATCTTTGTTCTTGATCTTTCTCAGAGAATTTATCGGCCCCTTGAGATCTTCTTTAGCTACTGCGTGTCCAAGCCTCTTAGCAAGCTCCACGATCCTCAGTGATGCTTTTCTAGCCCAGTCCTCAAATACGTTTCTAGCCTTCCTATGATAGGATCTTATTCTATTCAGGATCCCTCTTCTCCTCCATGCAGGATACCTTGGAGAGGAATATCTCTTCTGGAGATCCTCGGCAAGCTTCTTCCACCTATGAGCTGTATCAATCTCGGTGTCCCTCTCCTTGTTTATCCTATCATCTCCATACACGATCTTATTCTCATTGATATCCACAGCTATAGCATCTCTAGGCGTGTAAGGCTTTAGCTTGGGGATCCTCTTGGATATCCACTGGATCATCTTATCACCTCTATAGACTAGCCTTGCCTCTCCATTCTCTTAGCCATCATATCTCCTATCCCAGCCGATGATCTTGAGTTTAACCCCTCCTATGATCTCTACGTAGCCATCTTTCACCCTATACCCTGATCCTGGGTGTAGGAGCATTGATAGCTTCCTAATTCTAGGCCTCCTCCCCCTCCTAGGATTGTTCCTCCAAGCATTGGCATTTGCAAGGGCATCCCTATAGCAGTCAATGGCAACCCTGGATGGAAGTCCAAACCATTCCCTCAGCTCCCTATATAGAGCATTATGAACCCTCCTAATGCTTCTCAAACCAAGGCTCAGGATCTTGTTTATAGTATAGTTGAGAGCTACATCGTATCTCTTGAGGAGCTCTATGCCAGCAGGCTCGGGACTAACCCTCATAGCTATTGAAAGGGTTAGCAACCCCTCACCACCCGCAGGCATAGAGCCCCTCCAAAAATGATCAAAGCCTTAGGAAGCTTATAAGAATTAGCCATCCCAGCCCTGAAGGGCGAGGCTTTCAGTTGTAAGTCTTATTGCCTCTTTTTAAGGGCTTTAGCCCTCCTAATAACTTTTTCTGCGAACTGGAGTAGTGATGATGCTACTAAAATGGCTGTGACGATTACTAAGAGGCTTTGGAATGCATTGCTGCTCCACATGGCATCAACTATCTCTTTTGTGCCGGCGTTGTCGGGTAGAGTTACCAATACTGCTCCTATATCCCTTAATAATGTTGAGAACATCATTATCGTAATGAGGGCTATTCCAGGTCTCCAGGCTCTTATAGATCTAGCTAGGATCCTCCTTACCATCAATCCGAGGACTGGGAGGGCTATCGATAAGCCGTATAGCCATGAGAAGTTCTCTAGTATTGCCCCTACTATCTTGAAATCCCTCTGATACGTCTGGTAGCTCGATAAAAGGCTGAACCACGTTAGCATTATAGCTATTGCAAGAACCACAATCCCCACGCCAGTTAGAATGGTTCCACTTGGGTTTCTCCTCCACATATTCATCAAAGAATCTTCTAGATTGAAGCCCCTCACAATCATCGCAAGCCCCAGGAATATAACTGCTATTAGCAGCGCCTGCTGGAGGAGGTTAAATAAGGCCATGACTCCTATGAGGACCAGGAGAAAGCCTGGGTAGCCGATAGCGATTCTGGAGAGCCTCGGCTCCTCAAGGATCTTCCTAATATACCTCCAGATCAGAATATATGTCTGCTCAACAGATCTAGACTGCTCTATAACAACAGTCTTCAAATAATATATAGGTATTATAGACTCTATCACAGGTATTATCTTCTCATCCTCACCGCCATCAGAGACTATTGCGGCTGCCTTAGCCCCGACTATGTTGATCACATCTATCAACTGGCTTCTGATCCTCTCAACAGCCCTCAAACCCCCTCTCTGATCGCCTGAGATTGCCGCAATCTCTACTTTATACCCCTGCTCCTCCATCTCCCTATAGATCTTTATCGCGGCGAAGAGCGCATTAACATCTGAATCCTCAGGCCTTGCAAGGGCATAGCTATATGCGGCTTCAGAAACCTTTTTAAACCCGATTATAGGGGTCTTTAGCCCAGCCCTACCAAGATCGTCGTCATAGTCTATAACCACAACCACTATACTCTCAGGGGTTTTCTCCAACCCTCTCCTCGCTACCCCCTTCCGCTTCTACCCCGTATAGGGCTTGGAGCTCTTCAAATGTCAATCTATCCCCTGAAGCTAGCTTCTCCTCCGCTCTCTTCCTCAGCTCCTCGAGCCTCTCAGCCCTAGATTTTCTCTCGCTCATAGCTCTTAGCTCCCTTAGCTTGCTTCTAAGGCTATTTATTTCCTCCTTCTTCCTCTTTATCTCCTCATATATTTTCTCTCTCTCCGCTGAGAGCCTGTCTAGCTCTCTTGAGATCTCCTCCAGCCTTGCTCTTCTCCTCTCTATTTCAGCTATCGCCTGACTCTCCTCCGCCTTGAACTTCTCTATCCCTCTGGAGACCTCGGAAATAGCTCTCTTTATATCCTCTATCTCTATCCTCGCAGAAGCTATCTCGGCCCTTATCTCCGTTATTGTGTTCTTTGCATTCTTAGCCTTGAGGATCTTGTTCAATTGTGCCTCTAATCTAGCTATATTCCTTATTATATCCTCTTCCTCCTCTGGATCGACCTGTCCTGTCATGATCTTCCACTCCAGGGAATCTATCCTCTTCTTTATAGAAGCTATAGAGACGCCTGCAAGCCTCTCAAGATCGGGGTATGCCTTTCTAATCTCATCAAGTCTAGATACGCTGGCCCTAAACCTCTCCCTAGCCTCTCTCAGCTTATTCCTAAGATCCCTCACCATATCTACAAGCCTAGCCCTACCCTCTCTAGCTTCTCTGAGGCCAGCCCTAAGATCCCTTATCTCAGAGATCAGCTTCCTCCTCTCCTCAACCAGTCTTGAGAACTCACCCCTCACTCTATCCCTCTTCTCAATAAGGATCCTCAGATCCTCTCTAAGGGCATCTAGCTCAGCGTATATCTTCTCCTCCAAGGATCAGCCTACCCCCAAATGATACGGGAATAGCTTTATCTCCACATCATATGATCTAAGGTGTATAAAGAGCCCATATGCGTTTAGCGAAAAACTCGGTATCCCCAGATCCTCTTCTATAATCCTCACCACTTCAATGAAATATAACGGGTAGAGCTTATAAAAATCACATATATACAAATATGCCTAATGATATAACTCATATAATAGCAGCATGACAAGTCTCGCCCTATTAAGGCGGGGTGGTTATAGAGCATCCTATATAGATTATGGAGAATAGTTGAAGCTTGTAGGGAGCGATCTATTTAGAACCCTTATTCCCTCTTTTTAAGCCTATAGAGCTTCCCCTTTCCAGGTCCCTCAAATTCTTCTACTAAGCCTTCTTCTACTAGCTTCTTTAGCCTCTTCCATGTGCTCGATTTCGGAGTGTTGAGCGTTTTTGATATGAGGGATAGGGACATGCCTTTTGGGTTTTTAGATAGGAGTTCTATTATTTCTTTATCGAGATCTCTTCGAGTGATTCTATTTCTCATAACCCTGGCTATTCTGGGGAATGTGTAGCCTATGACCCCTCCTAGAAGCCCTGTCCCCATATATAGTAAAACCTGGGTTATAGGCTCTTGATCAGGGATCATAGGTCTATTCTGGATAGGGGTTGACACATCCTTCATAAGCTCCCTTGGATATGGGAAGATCCTTGCCTTTATATATAGTTTCGTTGATGCCGAAGCGGAGTATGTAGCCGCTATCCTGCCCAGGTAGAACCTCGAGCGGATTTGGAGTAGATACTGTGTTAACTAGGTAATATGGGAGCCATACCTCCGAAATGTTATATGCAGACCCATTAACAATCACCGGGTATATAGATGCATATAGACTTCCATTGGCAATCTCGATGTTTGTTGATGCGCATACAACAAGCCCTTCCCCTTTAAACATAGCTAGATATATAGAGCTTGAGATAAGCTGTAACCTCACCTCTGGTGGGGCTGTGCATATCAGCCGCCCCTCTGGAATGGATATTGTAATCGATATAGGGCTTCTATCGTAGGAGGATATGTTTATATAGTATTTCACAAGTGGGGGTTCAATCCTTACAACAACATCTACCTGGCCCTTATAATCTCTATAATCCCCGGCTACATGTATCGATAAGAGCATCATAGCAAGAACAAAGATATATAGGAGGGAGGGGATTGCCCTGGGTCTCAACCCTGCCTTCCCACCGAAGCCACTTCTAGCATATAGAGAGCTGTATAGCTAGCGATACCCGGGATAGTATCTATCGTTATATATTCATTGGGGGCATGGGCTCTGCCCCCATGTCCAGGGCCCGTTGTTACCATTGGGATCCTGATCTTCCTCGTGAAAAGATAACTAGGAGCAGATCCAGGTAAGATTGGTATTATATATGGTTTCATCCCAATATCGCTATAGGCCTTCTTAGCAGCCTCGACATAGGGGGATCTAGGATCTGTCTTGCTCCATGTATAGGCGTCTTTAACGCTTATCTCAACCAGATCAGAGAGCCCGAGTCTCCTCACAAGATCCTCTAGGCCTCTTATAACATCCTCAGGCTCTATGTTGGGAACTAATCTGAAGTCAAGCCTCATAACAGCCTCGCCAGGGGTTATAGTCTTTGTGCCAGGCCCTGTATAGCCTGAGGAGAATCCATCTATATTAACAGTTGGCTTGAAGTAGACAGCTATATACCACTCCCTCCCCCTCAGCCTCGGCCTGGAGACGCCATAGAGCTCTAGAAGCTCCTCCGCTGGAGACGCTTCCTCCAGATCCTTGAGATATTTGAGATCCTCTTCAGTTGGACCTATAGCCTTCTCCTCTAACCACGGTATCCTCGGACCCTCAAGAGGATCTATTAGGTGCGAGGCTATCCTAGCTAGAATAGCCGCTGGATTATATAGACCCCTACTATAGCTGCTATGAACATCGTACTTCGAAACCCTGCATCTGAGTTCAACGAAGACTATACCCTTATTGCCAAGAACTATTGTTGGTTTTCCCCTAACCCTTTCGGAGGGGAAGGCGAAGTAGACTAGGTTAGCTCTCCTAAGCTCCGAAAACTTATCCTCGACAAACTTCGGCATGGAGGGGCTTCCAAGCTCCTCCTCGCCTTCCAAAGCAAAGATCACATTTACGGGGAGCTTATCCATCCTAGCCAGGATCTCTATACCCAGCAGAGAGCTCATGAGAGCACCCTTAGTGTTAAAAGCCCCCCTAGCTATGATCCTATCACCAACGATCCTAGCCTCGAAGGGAGGAGACTCCCAAAGTTCCAGAGGCTCTACAGGCTGGACATCATACATGTTATATAATATAACAGTCTTCTCAGCCCCCACATCCAGCTTTCCATATATAATTGGGTGACCCCCATAGCTTAGAAGTGTAACCTGTGCCTCAAGCCTCTCAGAGATCCAGTCCCTTAGATAGGAGGCGGTCTCCTTTATACCCTCCCCACTTCCAGATATACTCGGCATCCTAAGAAGCTTCCTAACCTCCTCAACAAGCTCATCCCTCCTCCTACTGACCTCTCTTAGGATCCTGGACTTAAGATCTTCCATAGCTGGTCTCCTATAAGATATTAGAGCCAGGCATTAATAATAAAAACACGATATCAACCCAAAACTCTCTAGATATCACAAAAACACCCGGCTTACGATTAAAAGTCTCGCCCTTTAGGGCGGGGATGGAGATTTACAGCTCTATATCCTCTGGTATTCTCGATTATGATGGCTATGAGAGTGAGCCTCAGAGGCCGACCTCTAGCGATAGAAATACCGGATATACAGGATCAAACTTATGCATCTGAGACTATGATAAAATCCATAGCCCCGGGTCCCTCGATGAGAGGGATAGAAATAAGGGGCTGGAGACTCCAGCAAAAAGATCTACTATAGAATCGAAGGGGGAGGTCAGCTATTACAACTGAGAGTCTCTCCTCTAAGGCGGGAAAGGATTAGCTATAGCTGAGACCCTCTACATAGGATCTGAAGTTAATAACAAGGGTTATGATTTGCGAAAGCCTCTAACGATGATCTTGGTGGGGGACAAGCGGTGGGAAGCACCTAGACCATGGACTCCCAGATGTTGAGTATATGCACTCAATATCATTGATACTCCTACTATCTCTTCTCAAAACCTTCCTAGCATCTAGGATAGCAATTCTCTTCTTACCAGTTAAGACGGCTATCTGCTCAACACTTAGCTTTTTATAGATGTTGTGATCAGTCGATACTATGATGCCATCGCACCCCTTTAGAGACTCCTCAAGATCTCTATACGTCTTGATCCCTGTTGGAGGGGTTTCAACATATGGATCATGAATCACTATCTCCCCCACCCCACGACTCGCCAGATATTCTATGATGCTATATGATGGTGAGTTCCTATGATCATCGACATCGCCTTTATACGCTAATCCCAGAATCGCTACCCTTGCATCTGACCATCTGATGCCAAGGATATCAAGCCCTGCAAGCAGTGTTCTAGCTATATATTTTGGCTGATCCTCGTTAACATTTCTACCTTTCATAATAATGCCCTCCCAGATCCATCTCCTGCCAAGGCTCCATGCTAGTAGATACGGTTGGTATGGGAGGGAGACGCCTCCAACACCGCTTCCAGGTATGTGTAGATGGATATAGGGATTAGTGCTTGCTGCGGTAATCACCTCCCAGATATCTATACCCAGCTCCCTAGCAGCCCTTGCAAGCTCGTTTGCAAGGGCTATATTGACATCCCTATATATACCCTCAGCAACCTTCTCAAACTCTGCAGCTGTCGCGCTGCTCATAATTAGAACCCCTCCATATATCTCTCTAAATAGCTTCTCGAGTATAGCTGGGCTCCTAGGATCGACACCCCCTAATATCTTTGGATACCTCCTCGTTAGATCTCTATATGCTCTCTCAATACTAAGCCTAGCAGGGCTATAGGCGAGGCCGAAATCGAATCCGCATTTCAGCCCCGAGATCCTTTCAAGAAAACTCTTAACCCTCGTAGATGTGGTTCCAGGAGGGACTGTTGTTTCCACAACAACTATATGCCCTGGGGATAGGCCCATCGCTATACTCTCAACAGCTTTATCTAAATATGTGAAGAGCGGACCCCTCTCACCCCAGGTTAGGGGTACATCGACAAATACTATATCCCCTTTCCTGGAGGCCTCGATAGGATCATATACCACTTCGAGAAGCTCCCTCTCAACACCCCTTTTAATCAAATCTCTCACCTCGGGATCTGGGTGTCTTATAGAGCCCTTTTCAATGCTTCTAGCCCTCTCAGGATCTGCGTCGTATCCCACTACCTTGAAGCCCTTATCCATGTATGCTGCTGCTGTCGCAGCGCCTATATATCCAAGCCCGTATATGGAGATCTTTATTCTCCTCTCTTTAACGATATTCTCGATCATTGAGAGATCCGCATGATAGATACCCACATAGACCCCAAACATCTTATCTATGAGCCGCCCCTTATTATAATACTCCAAGGGGATCATTAAAGTCTTTTTAATGTAGCTCAGCCTTATAAAGCTCTATGGAACCAAAACTCCTATAAGCTTTCACCATTCTATCTAATAGAGTGATGAGTTTTTGGAAGAGGGATTCGATCTAATATATGCCTATAGAGCTACAGCTATTCTTGCATCGATCCCCCTCTGGTTATGTATACAGAGGGTATGTTGATCCCATCCCTACCATCTATTCAGAGGCAGTTTGGAGTCTCAGAATCAATGGTGTCCTGGGTTCTATCCCTCTACCTAGCATTTGGAATGGTTTCTGCAGCAATTCTGGGGAAGCTAGGGGATGTCTATGGCAAGAAGAGAATGATGGTCGCAGCCATGTCCATATATACCGTAGGTGCTGTAATGACTAGCTATGCCCAGGACTTCACAACCCTTTTAATAGCCAGGGCTATCCAAGGATCTGGAATGGCTATGATGCCTCTCGCATTCTCACTAGTTAGAAAGGAGTTCCTGCCAAAGCTCATACCACAGGTTCAGGGGATTATAAGCGCGATGTTTGGAGTCGGTATTTTATCATCACTCCCCATAGGGGCATATATTAGCCAGAACTATGGTTAGCAGGCTACATACCATACAGCGGTTCCATTCATATTACTAGAAGACGTCTTAGTGTTTCTGCTAATAAGGAAGAGCAGATATAGGGCGCAGCAAAAAATAGACTGGATCGGCGCGATTCTCCTCTCAATAACTCTGATGGCAGGGATCATAGGGATCTCTGAGAGACCTAGAATGGGCTGTTTCGGCCTTCATAATCATTTGTAGCACTCATGTTCATTGATTTCTGAGACCTCTTAACGCTATGAGATATGCTGATGCTTATAAACTCGGAGATATATACTTATTGGTGACCCCGGGTTTCCGAGACCCGTAGGGTGATGAGCCACTAGGCGACTAGTGGTGAGCTTCTGCGGTGAGGGGGCTCGGGGAGACCGTTGAGAAGTAGATGGTGGAGATAAAACAATGAACCACCATCTACCGAGAAACGGTGGGGTAGCCCACTAGTTCTTGGGTTAGGGCTCGTATCGCTAGCATCCCTAACAGCCTTTATACTCTATGAGAGGAGATCTGCTAACCCTATAATACCTCCCATCTGATCTCCGATAGAAACATAGCTATAGCCAATTTCGGCATTTTCATGGTTGGCTTCACCTTCCAGCTAATGGCCCAGGCGAACACGTTTATCTTCGAGATGCCCAGACCAAATAGATATGGTCTGAACATCCTGGAGACCGGGTTTTGGATGCTTCCAAACGTGATTGTACAGCTTATAGCCGCTCCCATATTGGGGAGGCAACTTATGAGGATTGGTACTAAGAGACTCTCAATAGCGGGGGCTCTTGTTGCAGGTGGAGGCATGATCCTCCTATCCTATTTAGCCTTCATAGATCTGCCTCAAGAAACTGGTTTGGTTTTCATAAAAGTTTATAGGGGTTGATATATCATTTTTATGGAGCGGTTTTGATGAAGATCCTTGAGCTTGTAAGATCATACTCTGTACCTATCAGAGGCGATAAGATCTCGAAGCTTATAACATGGTATGTTAAGGCTCTACAGAAGGCTATAGATATGATCTGGGATAATATTGAGTGGAGATATTGCTTCCCAGAGCTTGTTAGAAGGGGTGGGAAGCTAACTACTGTTATTGGTTGGAAGATAAGGATCCCAATAATTCCAAAGTAGGGCTTTTAAGAAACGCCTTAGGGATAAGCTTATGAAGGATAACCCCTACGCAGCATTGGATAGACTCTGTTATAAGGACAGCCTACTCGATTATGGAATCCTGGAGGAAGAGATATCTAAGGGGGAGGGCTAGAAAAATCAAGCCGAGGATTAGGAGGAGATTCGCTATGCGTAAGATAATGCTTATGAAGATAGATTACCAGGCTAAGAGCATAAGGATAAAACTCTAAAACCAGGGGAATATCCCTCAATATCCTGGAAATCAACATGGTTTGATCACAGAGTTAGAGGCTGGGCTATTGGCAAGGCTATAATCTTTGACGATAGAGTGGTTATCCCCTTCAAAAGCTCTGAGGAGATCTATGTTAGAAGGGTTATTGTATAGGATAGCAACTAGCCATCATTGGATGGTTACGAGCCATCAATAGGCTTTATACATGATAGATCTAAGGCCTCTCCAGAGCATGAAGATCGTTTATGAGAGAAAGAAGGCTATAGCACAGAGCAAAGGGTAGGGGAGAATTATATGAGAAGTATGTTGGAAGGGAGAGGGATAGGGAGAAGGACTCTGTAAACAAGCCCTCAGCAGGGTTGAGAATGCTATCCTCAAACATAGTTCATGTATTCGAGGATCTAGATAGGGAGGATATGGTTAACAGGAAGAAAAGGGGGAAGAATAGGAGGAAGAGAAATGCTAGAACACCATGGAAAAGAATACATAGAAGAATATCAGAGGTTGCATTAACAGCCTATGTGGATCCTAGCAACACATCTAGAGAATCCCTAGATGCGGGTATGTTGTGGAGACCCAAGAGGGGCAGATCCTAGAATGCCCTAGATATGGATTAAAAATGGGTAGGCATAAGGTTGCATCTATAAACATTAGGAGGAGATACCTAGAAGGCAAGAGGAGAGGGAAGAGGAAAACCAGTATGCGGGGGTTTCCCCGCAGTAATGAACCTGAGGAAACAATGAGGGTGGAGCTGTGGGTCGGGGTCACCCAAAGCGGGTGGAGCCCAGCGATATGGCTCCCGGTGAAAAGGGGATCCTGAGGGCGATGAAGCCAAGGGAAGAGGGCTTGAAATCAAACAATATCAAGCCCATTGAAACCCAAACCCCTCATATGGTATCATCAACTATAGTTATAGGGCTTGGATCTACTATGCTCAACATATCACTAGTAAACATAGTAATATTCTCCGTAGAAAGATCAAGTCTTGGGACGGTAGCAGGGCTGAACACAGTGTTCAGAAACTTTGGCTCGGCCTGGGGACCTGCTGTAGCAGGCACAATAATGGATCAGTTCAAGGACACGTTACTTCTATTAACAAGCCCCTATATCGATTTAAGTACAATCTCACTTTGCATATCAATTAATATTCTATCTCGCAGCATCACTATTCATCATATTAGCTATTGTGCTTAACACGGTTGGGGAAGTGCTTAGAAAGTGATCGTCAAGCTGTGGATATTTTATAACCATCTTAAAGCTCGAGAGAGGTGTATATGATCTTTAGTCTTTGAGGCTATAAAAAGATGATCTCCCATATATAGGTAATGTTTTAAACCCTTCACATAATATGCTATTATTAGAAAGCATGGCTGAGCTGATAATAGGCATTCCAAGGATCGAGGAGGCTGTTGGAAAGCTTGGGGAAGAGCTTGGGGAGCTTCTATCTAGCTATAGCAGCATAGCCCTTCCCCTCTCCAAGGGGCTATGTAGGGATCTCATATATAAAGGGGTTGGCGCCGTCGATGAGGATCTAATGGATATATCGCTGAAGTACTTCAACGCATCACTTGCCAGGATCTGGTGGCCCGTTATCAAGGAGATCCCGAGACTGGCTATCGAAATGCCCCATAAAGAGGTAGCATGCTACGAAGAAGACGTAGACCCAAGATCTCTGGAAACGAATGCCTATAGGCTTGCTACTCTATTGATAAGGGCTAGGATTAGCATCAGCGGGAGAATAGATCCTAGACCATGGATAGAGTTCTTCAAGCCTGCGAAGAAGATCTTTCCAAAGATCCCCAATGTAAGGGTAATTGTTGCGGACGGCTATGTGAAATATAGAGAGATCCTAGATCTGGTAGAACATAAAAATGCTAGGAAACTCTGGAAGCTGATCCCAACACCACTAGAGATCCTAGAGATGATTGCCAAGGGATATCTAGATGAAGAATATTCTGTAGATGCAGTCAGATTCTCGATTAGATATCTAGGCGACTATGTAATAGGGAGTAAAGATCTCACAGATGCTTATGAGAAGCTACTGAGAGATAGAGAATATGTGGACTTCCTAGCCAGCATAGGGGTTCTTGAAGACTGATCCCCTCTCCATGCAGAAGCTTTATATGCAGAAAATCTATGAACTCCTTGAATCAATCTCTATGAATTAAAAGAAAAAATAATCAGCAACCGATAAACCATTGGTTAGAAGATCCCTTATCGTTCTAGCTTCTCCGCTGGCTAGAGTCTTTCAGCAGCTTTGGATACATGAAAACAACCTTTGCTACCACCGCATAGAACCTCAGTTTCGAAGCATATTCTAACAGATCTCTTCTATTTGTCTCTCAACTCTCCTTCTCTATCAGATCAGCCTGCTGTTCATCTCCTCTATATCAGCCATAGTATATTCGTTGGGGTTCTCATCGAGAAGCCTTTTAAGCTTCACCGTGGGAGGGGGAGTACTAGCATAAGGCTTACTTCTATTCCTATGGAGTTTCTGCTCATGATGAAACACTATACAATATGCTTCCTAAGGATCTCTGTGTGAAAGCGCTATATAGATGACTTATGCTGAGAAATCCTTCTGAGCTTCCTAATAATATTCGGCTTCTACTTATCCCATCTCTAGCTTTTTATCTATAAGTTTTTTGGTGCATTTTATACGCCCATGTAATGGGTATCTCCAGAAGGTGCCTGAAATCTCTAGAAGACATTCGCGAATTCAAGCTCAAGTTATTGTTCAATGTCTCGCAGATATCGAATAAAGTTTAAGTTTCATCGGGCTAGGCATTGTTTTACTAAAGTCATCATCTTATGATTCTATATATAGCCCTCTCGACCCCTTTTCCTCGGGATCAATATCGCCATATTCTACCCACTTAGGGTGACCTTAGCTCACAGCTCCGTCTTAATAGAAGCACCTGGTTAGTGACTATAAGGATTCCCCGCACTATGGAATCTAGATATTCATAAGAGCCCACTCAAATTCAGGGGTCTATAGAGAAATATAACGACCCTTATAAACGTGTATGAGATCCACAGCAGCTGGTATCGTCAAGCTATTAATACCCTCTTCCTGGTTTCTCAGTTGTTCTTCCTATTTATTTTGGGGCTATATATCATGGATCTAGGGATATTTAGATGCTCGTGGTTAAAATATGTAGAGGAGGTTGGCTCTGAGCACAGGGGTCGATGCTGGGAGGAGATCTCCGTGGCCTGTTGGTAGTGGTGTTCTTGTAAGAGTTAATCTTGGTTTGAGGGTTGTTAGAGACTCTATACTCCCACCCCTCAGCTCTAAGGTTGTGAAGTACATGATAGATTCTGGGGCCCTCTTCACCCCCCTCAGAGCTCTCAGCTCTTCCAGGGATCAGTATAAGCCTATCTTCATATCCTGCCTATATGGAGAGAATGGAAGGAGACTATACAGGGTTGGATCTGGCGACAATGTACTACATGTTCGCGGAGGTTCTAGACTTTTTTCCAGGGTCTCTGCCTATGTTTCCAAAGATGATCTAGACGATATAGTTGGCTTCTCCGGTGGCGTGATCAACACCCCCTACGGAGTTTTCGATGTTGTTGTTGAGAGTGTTGAGGTGGTGGGGGATCTGGCGAGCCTATATCTAGATCTATCTGGGGGAGTGTTACTGAGATTCGTAACTCCAGCAGTGTTATCCCCCAAGGTAATGATACCACCTGTTAAGAGCATCATGGATAGATATTCTAAGATTAGGGTGGGGACGGCTACACTGCCTATACCGGGGATCTTATTTAGCTACGCGCTAAGGCTGTGGAATAGGATAGCTCCCGAGAGCCTTAGGCTGTCTAGGCCAAACGACAAGGATGACATATATTCATATCGAATCGCTGTTATGGGGACGGCGCTCACGGAGATTATAGGGCATAGGATAAGACCTGTAACAGTTATGATAGGGAGAGACTCCAGCGGGAGGATTAGAAAGGCCAGAGGCTTTACAGGATATGTCGAGATGAATATCCATCACAAGGCTACTAGGAAAGCCATGGAGAGATCCCTCGCTCTAGCAAACTACCTCGGAATAGGAAGGGGCAGGGGGATAGGGCTGGGAGAGATCAGTGTTCTCCCGAGGAAGAGAGGCGAGGCAGGATTAGAGGAGGCATCCAGTTAAATCCACCCTTAGATATAGATAAGTTAGAAGGGTATGTAATGGGTTGAGCAGCAATATAGACAAGCTGGTGCTAAGCTATCTCCAGAGGCACCCATATTCAAAGCCTAGGGAGATAGCTGATGGACTCGGATTCAGCATAGTAACGGTTAGATATGCACTGCTAAGGCTGAGGGAGAGAGGGCTTGTTGTAAGAACCAGCAAGGGCTATATAGCGAGGAGTCATGCTAAGATGGAGGCGATGCGAGAAGGCGCAGAGGATATACATACACATAGTGTAGGAGATCTGTCGAAGGAGATTAGCGAGCTCAAGGAGAGGATCGCCGAGCTAGAGAAAACCCTTGAAGACGCTCTGGAGAACCTATCAAAGCTAGAGAAAGAAATGTCAGAGCTAAGGGTATTTATAAAGGCTCTCCAGACCCAGGCATCTGGGAAGCAACAGAGACAAAGGGATCAGTTTCTGGAAAAGCTATCTCAGGAGAAGCTGATGACCATAGCAGAAGCCCGTAAGGAGGCTTCGAAGCAGATGGGGAGCTTAGAATACTATGTAGATAGAGGGGAGGTGGTTATAGTAGGGGACTTCGTGGTTGATAAACAGTTCTACGAATTGCTGGTCTCGAGAATGCCCATCAAGGTCGAGGATATGAATACTCTATCCGCGAAGGAGAAGATCTTGATCGAGGCTATGATATCGGAGGGGCTTGTATATATAGATAAGGGTAAGGAGATAAAACCCATATAGCTTTGTAACTATAGATGCGCTGTCAGATCTCCTAGCTCTTCCAAGCTAAGATCACTAGAGTCCCTATCCCTCTAGTGATCATGGTTTAAGTATATGCTATGCTAATCCTATATGGGGGAGGAAATCGCCGGGAATAGACTATCTGATTATAGGTGCAGGTGTTGTTGGTCTTTCCACAGCTTACTATATAAAGAAGGCTAACCCCAAATCCAGTGTTGTTGTCGTGGATAAAAACCCAGGCCCTGGTATGGGGGATACCTCGAAATCAGCTGCCATGTTCAGGGTCTTCTTCAGCTCCAAGATCAATGTTCTCATCACCAAGAGCTCGGTTGAGTTCTACGAGTATGTTGAAAGATCTCTTGGATGGGATCTTGGGATGAGATATCTTGGATACCTATTCCTCGTAGATAGCGAGGAGTTTGAGAGGCTTAAACCAGCCTTAGATGCTGCTGAGAAGCTTGGCGGTAGCTACAGTATTATGGAGAGGGAGGAGTTGAAGAGACAGGGCTTTAAAGTTGATGTATCGAGGGATGAGGAGGCAAGGGCTATGGGGATCCCTGATATAGAGGCCGGGATATATGTTCCGAGGGCGGGTACACTAGATCCTGATTCCCTCGTGAGATTCTATGAGGTATCCTTCAAATCTCTTGGGGGAGAGGCTATCTATAACACATATGTTAAGAGAATTGTCCTAGGCCCTAAGAAGCCTCTAGACATACCTGGGGAGCCCTTCGCATGGCAGGATATAGAGGCTAAGGGTGTTGAAACAGATTCAGGATATATAGAGGCTAGAAACATTGTCGTCGCAGCTGGTGCATGGACTAGGAGGCTTTTAGAGCCAATAGGGATCGATCCAATCGTTAATCCTAAGAAGAGGCAGATCTTTGTTATAAGGGCCAATACAGATGAGCTATCAGCATTACTACATACCAAGGGCTATAACGATCTAGGTGTGATCCCATTCACAATACTTCCAAGAAGGGTCTATATAAAGCCTGAGGTTAGAGAGAGAAGCTTCTGGGTTGGATTGTCAGACGATCTTGGAAGGCCATATGCTTTGGAAGAGGATCCCAAGCCTGAGGAGAGCTTCTATAGATACTCAATATACCCAGTGCTATCCAAATACCTACCCCAGTTCACAGGAGCATCGCCAAACACCATGTGGGCTGGGCACTACGATATGAACCCAATAGATGGTCAGCCCGTGATATTCAAGGTAGGGAATATAATGGTTGCTGCAGGCACATCGGGCTCTGGGATAATGAAGGCAGATTCGATAGGTAGGATAGCATCTGCAGTAGCCCTTGAAATAGATGAGGCAGAGCTTTTCGGGGGGATAAGGATTAGAACTGAGGTTTTCGGCTTGAATAGAAAGGATATTGAGAGGGAGAGGATAATACTATAATACTATAGCTACTCAATTCTATACCTCAGTACAGCCACAGCCCCTCCAAAGGTTTTCTTTATCCACTCACCCTCTGGGAGAGAGCTGCTTATATAGTGGATCTCCGCTCCTTTGCTCTCTGCAAGCTTCTCAAGCTCCTCAGAGTTCTCAAGCTCCTCTAAGATCACGAGCTTCCTCACAGCCCCCATCTCAAGGGCTTTTCTGATCTCGTTAAGACCATAGAGGGCTAGGCCATCGTCCTTAGCTAGGTGGAGCTTGAACTCCTCTATAGCATTTACAGCCTCAACATATCTCTGACCCTTTATAACGTTGGAGGCCTTCATAACAATCTCCCTAACCCCTGGCTCTCCTTGATATGATACATCGTATGGCTCGCCGATTATTAGCTGCTTAAGTCTATAATCTAGATAGTCGCCCCTTATAAAGTCTATCTTAGCATATCCAGGCCCCCCTATCAATATGCCCTTTAACTTGCCCTCATTCAGCAGGGGTATGAAGTATCCCGAGGCCCTCTCTGCAACCTTTTTAAAGAACTCCTCAACCATCTGCTCTATAATCCTGTCAAATCTCCTCTGGCTCTGTCCGCCCTTCGAATGTTTACCCGGTATGTAGTCCTCGATCTCCTCGAGTATTACGAAGCCGCTTGGCTTTAAAAGGGCTATAGTAGCCTGATCCCTTTCTATCAATATAATCCCATATACCTCTGACTCTTCAACCATAGGCTCTAAGAACTCCACATGGAACCACTTATCGGTTCTATAGTAGTAGAGGGGGACAGGGTCTGGGGGAGAGAATACGAATGAAACCTCATCGCCTGTATTTGGATCAATGCCTGCAAAGATCACAAGGCCTTTCTCAGGGATCTTAGGTATCTTTGAAAGCCTATCAATAGCCATAGACAACGCTGTCTCAACAGCGTCCCTAGTCCTTTTAAGCTTTATATTCTGCGCTATAGAGAGCTCCCTCCTGAGAACCTCAAGAACATCTGCTACAGGTCTCCCAGGTGGTATATATAGACTCAGCAATATAGTTGCGCTAGCCTGCCAAGTCTTGAGATATGATATTATCTGTTTAAGCTTCCTTCTATCGATCTCTAACGAGCTAAATAGCGCTCCCCAATTATTAATTTATATTAGGGGTTATAGAGATTACGCACCATTCACATAATTTGTGGCTTCATTTATCAGATCGTGGTGAACTATGTCGACCACAACTGGGTTCCATATAGCCCCTCAGAGTCTGGGTGACATGAAATGTGAAATGGTTTCTGGAAGGTGGAGTACTTCCTGGAAGGCTCATTTGTATCTGCTATTTATAAGCTTCTTCATATTGTTTCCTTTGGGAGTCTATGTCATCTTATGAGGTATAGATTTTTACAGCGAACGCTATGATCATTTGCTGGGAGAAGAAAGCAGGCGAGATCGTCTACACGCCCAGGTGAAACTAGCCTCCAAAGAGCGGTCAGCAGGCTGAGTAGAGTTGATGAGACGGGTGGAGATACTAATTAATACATATGTGAGACAGAATCCTTCGCCTATAATGCTTTATACTAAAAGCAAGTTGCTCTAAATGGCAGGGAGGAGGTTAGATCCCATGGTCTAGATGGCTATAGAAGAGGCATATCCAACTACCCATGACTTTTCTCCTGTGACATCGCCTGAGGTAGCGTATTTAAGTATTTTGGCTCCTCTATACCCCCAGATCTTTGCTAAGTAGATAAACACCATTGTGGGGCCCGGGCCGCATGCCGATACGTAGTTCTCAACGATGTATCTATAGAAACCCTCTGCATCTAGCTTCTCAACGTATGAAAGGGCTCCAAGATCCTTTTTAACAGATATCTCGTGGGGTTCGTAGTGATTCCAATCGGTTGAGGCTATATAGATCACATCTCTTCCCAATGTCTCAACAGCCTTTGCTATTGCATTAGCTATATCCCTAGCAACCTCTATGGTCTGCATTGCCATCGCTATAGGCACTATCTTGAAGTTGTTTCCGAAGATATGCTGTAGAAAAGGTATCTGAACCTCTATTGAGTGTTCGCTCTTGTGAGGTATATCGTCTATGTCTAGATAGCTGCTGTTCCTGGCTATTGCCTTGGCAAGCTCGCTATCGATCTCAACCTCTCCTAGAGGTGTCTCCCACACATAGTCTACAACGGTAGCTACTAGAGATCCTAATCCGCTATGGTTGGGGCCGGCTATTATGAAGACACCTGGGTTTCCAGCCTCTGAGATGTGATAATATGTGTGAGACGCTACTGGGCCGCTATACATATAGCCTGCATGCGGCGCTATGAAAAGCCTCTTACTCCTATCCCTCTGGGCTCCTCTTATCGGTAATTTTCCAACTCCCAGCGGGTGTAGGTAGCACCACTCAATCCTCCTAATGAGATCCTCCTTCCTAGCCTCGTAGAAATACCCAGCCACAGCTGGGTATCTCCTCTTCAAACAACCACCTTAGCCTCGAACTCCTCTAGGGGTACCGGTAGCTCTTGACTAGGCCCCAGCTGCCCCCTCTCCCTGAGAACCTGCCTGGTTAATAGATAGTAGAGCAGGGCTAGGGATTTCCTACCCTTGTTATTCCCAGGTATCACGAGATCAACACCGGAGATCTTAGCATCTGTGCTCACAAAGGCCACCACAGGCACCCCAATCTCTATCGCCTCTGTGAGAGCCTGTATATCCACCCTGGGATCTGATATAACGACAACCTCAGGCTCTATATATCCTGGGAGATGGGGGTTTGTAAATGTCCCCGGCATGAATCTCCCAAGTATAGCCTTGCTCCCTGTGAGCTTTGCAAACATCTCAACAGGTTTAAAGCTATATTGCCTAGCCCCGACAGCAACTACTGCGGAGGGTTCGAAGGAGGCTAGGAACTTCCCTGCGATCCTTATCCTCTCATCTATCTTCCTAACATCAAGTATATAGAGACCATCAGGTCTCACCCTGTAGACGAATTTCTCGAGCTGTTTATTGGAGAAATAAGTGCCTATATGAACCCCGGATGATAGGTATAGATCCACTGGCACGAGTAGCTCTACAGTAGCGTATTTAGACGCCATCGCAGATTCTCTCTGGATCTCCTCAGACCCTCCACCCTCCTCATATCCAGCGCTCATCTAAACACCACCTATAGTTTCCTCGGATAGAATATAATATCGTTTACAATGGGCACATGGGCTAGGAGTATTCTCCTACAGCAGTATCTCTTAATCCCAAGGTCGTCGAGCACTTTCTTAGGATCCTCACCAGATCTGATCCTCCTCGAGAACTCATCCCAGTGCCTCGCTATTGGATATCCGCATGTGAAGCATCTCACAGGGATTATCATTAATATCACCTATATGATTTCTGCCTAAACCTCCTAGCCGAGTATCTCATCCACTTCTCAGGCTCTGTTCTCCTAGGATCTCCAGATAGCATTATTCTATCGTATTCCTTGAAGATCTCTCTGATCTCCTTGATATCGCTGTAGAAGGTGACAAGCCCCCTAGCTATTGCCATCCTACATGCCTCAGCCTGGGACATATAGCCTCCCCCAGATACTTTTATATCTATGTCAACGCTATTTCTTATCTTCTCTCCAACTAGGAGGAGGGGTTCCATGATCTTTAGCCTTGCAACCTCTATGGGGATCAGCTCTACAGGGATGCCATTAACCCTTACAAGCCCCTTCCCCTTCCTGATTATAGCCCTGGCTATCGCTGTCTTTCTCTTACCAGTGGCTATGACTATCTTCTCCTCTTGCGAGCTCATCCTTTCCACCCCAGCTCCCTAGCTATATCTGCTAGATAAACATATTTACCAGCTAGTCTAGAGATGCTTGCATCGAGGATCCTTATTCTAGGGAGTTTAGAGAGCTCCTCCGGAACCCCTATATATACCTTCAACCTCCTCAGCGCCTCGAAGCCCTTTGTATTCTCCTTGGGCAGCATACCCCTCACGGTCCTCTTAATAATATTTATAGGTGTTCTAGGCCTTCTAATACCCCTTTTATATGGGTTTCTATGGGTTCTGACCTCGAGGAATAGCTTGTATCCCTCTATAACACTTCTCCTCTCCCCAGAAACCACGGCTTTCTCCGCGTTGATCACATAAACCCTGTATCCCTTAAGCAACAGCTTTGCTATGATCGTGCACATCCTACCCAAGATCGTGTCCTGAGCATCTATAATAACTGTCCTGCTCTGACCAGCTATTTTAGAGACCTCCTCTAGAATGGATTTTGTGGAGCTCATATAATCACCCTCACACCACTTCCCCTAGGATTTTCCTTTATAAGATCTAGTATATGTATATGCCTAGAACCGGATCGCTCTATCTTCTCTATAGCTGCTTTTGAGAAGTGCGCAGCAGCTATCGTGACCTTCTTATTAAGCATCCCCGCCCCAAGCACCTTCCCTGGAACCACTATGACCTCGCCCTCTGATGCATATCTCGATATCTTTGAAAGGTTCACAGCTACCCTGGATCTGGAGCTCTTTGAGAGGATCTCGGCAACATATTTCCATATGGGAGCCTTATTCCTAGAGGCAGCTTTTCTAAGCTCGTCTATCGTCACCCTAAGCACATAGTTTGTGGGGCCTGTTCTCCTCATCCTAGCCACCCTTTATAGATTTTATCTGGGATATTATGTGATCTAGCTTACTTATAAGGATATCAATAGCCATAACCAAGATCGTCTTCACGCCTAGCTGGCCGGCTGATTCATAGAATAATATATACTCATCTTCTCTATATTTTACATTAATAGATTCTGGAGGGCATCTCTTGACGCATTGCATACAGAGGGTGCATTTATATATGTCGCTCACTTCAATCCTCCTCTCATCCTTATTAAAGCTAAGAATCCTCACAGGACATATCTCAACACATTTTTCAGCCTCTCCAGCCCTTTCAACAGGTAGAGACTCGGTGGCTATGCTGGCAACATATCTGGTTCCTGCAACTGTGACCGGGCTCCACTTTATATGCTCAGCCCCTCTCCCAATCCTTATTCTGGCATCGAAGGAGAGTCTCTGACCAGGACCTATAACTGTTACCGGTATCTCGGGGTATACGGGCCTTATATCTGGGTCATCCGTCTTTAGATCCTTAGCATATACATATACAGGCTCGGAGGCAGCCTCGCCCTGGAAACTCATTATCATGAAGCAGCCCTCGCAGATCTTTGAGAGCTCCTCTGGAGGAACGCCAGAGGTTTCTCCGAAGCATGCCGAGCACTCTTCAGGAGACCTTAGCTTCTTGAGAGCCTCTTCAGAGGCTATGGGGAGCATTGCAAGCCTATGGGCTATTATCTCATCATATATTGGGGTGCTATTCTCATAGAATATAACATCCTCTACAGCCGCTGTTGGAACTTCGAGCTGCATTATCCTCCTGATAGCATTTAGAACCGGGAGGGGGATCCCCTTTACGACGAGCTCGATGGATATCTCATCCCTTCTAAGGACCTCTATTGCAGCTCCCTCAACTCTCCTACTCTCCAACCCAGACCCCTAGACCCTCCTACCCCTCCTACCACCAGGCCTTCTGGTTGTGTCATGGGGTATAGGTGTTACATCCTCTATCCTACCTATCACAAACCCAGCCCTAGCTAGAGCCCTTATAGCTGGCTGTGCACCTGGGCCAGGTGTTTTGGGTCCATGCCCCCCTGGAGCTCTAACCCTTATATGGATTGCTGTGAATCCCTTCTCCATAGCCTCCTGGGCAACCTTATAGGCAACCATCATTGCTGCGTATGGTGATGGCTTCTCCCTATCAGCTTTGACAACAACCCCTCCAGAGCCCTTGGCTATTGTCTCGGCTCCGGAGAGATCTGTTATATGTACATGGGTGTTGTTGAACGAGGCATATATATGGGCTATACCCCATCTAAGCTCTCTAGATGACAGGGACAACTTCTCACCCCTAGCTCTTAATAGGTGTTCCTCTGTATAGCCCTATAAGCTCCTCCTCGTCCCTTGAAACTAGATAGCCTGGCGATGTAACTCTCCTCCCAGCTATTGCTATATGGCCGTGTACCACCAGCTGTCTCGCCATATGGATAGTCTTTGCAATCCCTTTTCTATATATGATTGTCTGCAGCCTTCTCTCGAGAACATCGCTTATAGATATGCTCAATATATCGTCTAGAGATGCTGTGGCGCTCTTAAGAAGCCCCATCTTATATAGCCTGTTCACTAGAGCCTCCTCCTCCTTAGCCCTAACATCTGGTGGAAGAGCTAGGAGCGATCTAGCCCTAGCCCTAATCTTTCTGAGAAGGGTTTGGGCTCTCCACAGCTCCCTCTTATTCCTCAACCCATATTCTCCCATAAGCCTCATCTCCTCCTCAAGCCTGGCCTTGATCCAAGGATGTCCCGGTCTCTCCCACTTCTTCCTAGGCTTCTTAGGATCTCCCATAAACACCACCTACTTCTTCTGCTGTTGCTGCTCCTTCTTCTTCCTAACGCCAACTGTTACTCCAGTCCTACCTGTGGTTGCTGTTCTCTGGCCCCTGACCTTGAGGCCTAGAGCATGTCTTATACCCCTCCAACTCTTAGTCCTCTTAAGCCTCTCAATATCCTCTCTAACAGCGAATAATAGGTCACTGCCTATCAAATGTATATCCCTTCCAGTCTCCATATCCTTTCTCCTGTTAAGCATCCACGGTGGGAAGCCCAGAGCAGCTAGATCCCTCACAGCTGCCTCAAGCTTCGATATGCTTTCCTGATCAAGCCTCCCAAGCTTCATCTTAGGGTCTATCCCGAGGGATTTACAAATGGCTAGAGCAGTATTATAGCCGATCCCCTTGATCCTTGAGAGAGCTAGGGGGACAGAAAGACTCCCCGGAAGATCTGTATTAGCTATCCTCACTATAAAAGCCGTCTCCTCGCTCATATCGACACTCACTAATACACTATATATCCAGGGAGATTATAAGCACCTAACTCCTATCATCTTAAAAACTAATCCTCGACTCTAGCTTCTGCATAGTCTAGAGCATATTATCATATTCCACATAGTTGTGCTCGAAGATATGGCTGTAGAACCCTTGAAAATAACCAGTATGGATGATTATAAACACCCATCTTTACTCTATAATGGGAAGAGACTCCAATCTCTGAGCTCCTCCCCGCCCTAAAGGGGAGGCCTTCAGTTGTAAAGGCTATAAGCCTTCAAGATATATTAATCAACAGGGCCCGTAGCTCAGCCAGGTAGAGCGCCCGGCTCATAACCGGGCGGTCCGGGGTTCAAATCCCCGCGGGCCCATATTCTCGGCAAACCTAGATCCTTCTCCTGAGCCGTGGATCTACTATTGGTTCAAGTGCTAGGGCTATCAGTACGAATGCTACAGCAGAGATCACTATCAGCAATCCTGGGCTGTTTCAGCTTTCATTATTATTTGTAGTGCTCATGTTCATTGGTTTCTGAGACCTCTTAACGCTATGAGATATGCTGAGAGCCATGAAATCAGTAAATATGA
>Ga0080007_1072417_pt1 | contig 23305 bp, 18 predicted proteins | sample OctOCTMetagenome_FD_69210 | JGI IMG/M metagenome (GOLD analysis project Ga0080007, IMG submission 69210) | Hot spring and microbial mat streamer communities from Octopus Spring Streamers, Yellowstone National Park, USA - OCT_B (SPADES... | ecosystem: Environmental > Aquatic > Thermal springs >...
GTCGCTTGAGGGAAAAGTGGCTTTGGTCACGGGAGGAAGCAGGGGCATTGGCGCTTCGATCGTCAGACTTTTGGCGAAACGAGGTGCTTCGGTCGCTTTCTGCTACCGCCAACAAGCGGAAATTGCACAAGCCTTAGCGAATGAAATCCGAGAGGAGACAGGTCAGCAAGTTTTAGCCCTTCAAACCGATGTCGCCGATCCCGAACAGGTGCGGGCGATGGTTGAACAAGTCCGAAATTCGCTGGGCGAGATTGACATCCTCGTCAATAACGCAGGCATCGTTCGTGACTCCCTTTTCCTGCGAATGGACGAGGCGAAGTGGGACGAAGTTTTGAACACGAACCTCAAAGGTGCTTTTCTGTGCACCAAGGCAGTTGTGCCGATGATGGTTTCAAAGCGTTGGGGGCGCATCATTAACATCAGTTCCGTCGTTGGGCTTGTGGGCAATCCGGGACAAACGAATTACGCCGCCGCAAAAGCAGCCCTCATTGGCTTCACCAAAAGCCTCGCGAAAGAGTTGGGAAGCCGAAACATAACTGTCAATGCAGTTGCCCCAGGTTTTATCGTCACCGACATGACTGCCGCCTTGCCCGAAGAGACCCGCAATCGCTATGAAGGACAAATTGCCCTTCGCAGGTTCGGGCGACCCGAGGAAGTGGCTGAAGTTGTCGCTTTCTTGGCTTCAGACGCTGCAAGTTACATCACTGGACAAGTCATCGTCGTTGACGGCGGGTTGATCTGAGCATCCGAAACAGTCAGCCAGCGGCAAATCGCAGAATGCCTACGGTTCTCGGTAAGGGATTGGATTACCCTGCAGGTCAACCAATCTGACGCAAAATTCCCAACCGCCTCCGCCTTGGGTTACTTTCAGGAGAAGCCGGTTAATCCCTTTCTGCAACTTCACTCGGATGCGGTCTTGGTCAACGGACAATCCCCTCATGCCGCCGAATTGATGGACCAATTTGCCGTTCAGCCAGACCTTGACACTATCGTCGCTTCCCACCCTCAATTCGGCTTCCATTTCGTTTTCAACCACGAACTCGGTGTAAGCGTAGCAGGCGACATCTTCCGTTTGGCGGAAAATCCTCCTCAGGTCAACTATGCCTTGAGGGTCGATGGTTCGGTATTCCTGCCACCTGAGTTGCCTTCGGTCTAACCGCACAAGTTCGTTCAAGTTGGGCACGCTTGTTTCGTCGATGAAGGCTTGGTCAAAAGCGCGGTTGTCGGGATTGGGCAGCGGACCGAGAAGCCACCATCGGACGATGAAACCTGATTGGCGCGGCATCGCTGACGGGTCTTCTCCCAAACGGGCAAGGATTTGTGCCGCTTGGAAACTTAAATCGCGGGGCATCCTCTTAGCGAGTGCGCTCTTCAGCAACTCAACGGCTTCCGATTTGTTCCCCTTTTGAGCCAACGAGTTAGCGATGGCAACAACTGCAGCAAAGGCTTCGTAGGGTGGTTCGGGACGCCTCAGGTATTCCTGCACTATCGGGAGCGACTTAGGGTCGCCAATAAGAGCAATCCCGCTCAATGCCCTGCTTACGAGTTCCGTCATGTTAGTTTTTTCCGCAACCTTCAAGCCCTGCTCAAACATTGACCGAGCGAGTTCGGTTTTGCCTTTGCGGGCGCGAAGTTCAGCAAGTTGCAGGTAACTTCGGAGTGCCACTGCCTTCGTTTTTTCGTCACCCTTCAAAGCAAACTCCCAAAGTGTTCGTTCAAGGTTCGGGTCGTCGATTTGCCCCATCAATTCCAAAGCCGTTAGGCGCAACTCCGCAACGGGCGAATTTGCCGATTGTTGAAGCAGTTTGCCAACAAATGGTTCTCGTCGGGCGACGAGCACTTTGAGCAACTGAGATTTTTCGGTAGGGTTGGCTCGTTGGAACATTTGAGAAAAGCCTCGAGAGGCTTCGGGGTGACGGTAAGCAATCAACGCTTCAATGGCTGCGCTGCGAATCGTGACTTCACCAGCATCAAGGGCGTCAACGAGGATAGGCAAGACTTTCGCGGAGCCGGTCTTCCCAAGTCCGATCAAGGCAGCACACTTTTCATGCTCCGTTCTGGCGAGTTTTAAGGCTTGCTCGAAGGCTTGCGTGGCAGGTGAAGTTTGCTTGCGTTGCAGGAGCAACTCGCCGGTGCGGATGAGTGCATCGAAGGCGGAGGGAATCCCTTGCTGTGCTGCGGCTACGAGTGCCGGTATGGCTTTCGCATCCCCAATCCTTCCCAGCGCCATTGCGGCAACGGACTTTGTTTGAGCGTCTCCTGCCTTCAACGCTGTCAAGAGCACAGGCACACCTTCGGGTCGCCCGATTTCTCCCAAAGTTGCCAACAATGCTCGCTGCCATTCTCCCTTTGCGGTCGCAGCAGCGTCAGCAACCGCTTTCGCAGCAGCAGGTGAGCCAATCTGCTTTAACGCAGCGAGCGCGTCATCCCGAACCTTTTCGTCTTTGAGCAAAGAAGCCAAAGTCTGGACAGCCTCGTCTGTTCCGCAAATTCCCAAAGCGTTCACCGCTGCTTTTCTGACAGGGATTGGCTGATTTGGCTTAGTTAGTGCCAGCAGGGCGTCGACCACATCGCGCCTCTCTTTGGCTCCGAGTTTAGCGGTGCGTGTTGCGATATTTTCCAGAACGATTTGCCCTGCCCGCTGAATACGCCAATCTTGGTGGGTGAGCAGTGAAGTCAGGTGCGGGATAATTGCCGCTCCAAACTCAGGTGCCCGTTCAATTGCTTGAAGCCTCGTTGCATTGTCTTGGCTTTGAAGTTGCTGCAGAACCGTTTGCAAATCTTGAGGTTGTTGGGCTGCCAGAATACAACCCCAAAGCAGCAGCGACAAGACCGCCAACTTCCTCATCACTCTCGCCCCCTCATCCAACTTTTGTTTCCCCAGTTTCGTCACAACTCGCGAATTCGGATGTTGCGGAAGTGAATTTCAGCGCCTTCAGATTGGAAGATGATGTAACCCCTGCGTGGTTCGGCATTGGCGCCAATTGCGACCACATGACCGTTGATGCAAGTGGCGACAAAGCCGTTGTAGTGGATGATTTCGTAGGTGTTCCACTCACGCAACCTTGAAGGTCTCTGGAGCACAGGTGTTGCATCAACTTTGCCTCCAGCCACACCGAAAATCCGACCGACTTCCGTGAAGAGCAATTGGAACTCAATGCCTTTGGGCCAAATTTGGTCTGGCAGAACCATCAAAAACACACCGCTGTTTCCCGGCTCCATCATCCGATACTCGAACCGCAGGATGAAATTGCCGAACTCTCGTTCTGTCCTCAAGTAGCCATTCGGGCGCCCGGAGCAAACAATCATGCCATCGCGAACTTGCCATGTCTTTGCTGGGTCACCGCCGGGCAGGAAGGGAATGAAGCCAGTCAAGTCTTTGCCGTTGAACAGCGGCACGAAGCCTTCTTCTTCCTTCTTCTCCTGAGCAAGGGCAAGGGCGAAGGCAGATGGTAGCCCTAATGCGCCCAAAGATGCCAGCATTTCCCTTCGCTTCACGCCACATCCCTCCTTCACAACGATTTTGATGCCTTTCACGGCTCAAATTGTCCAAGGCTTGCGATAGGGTTTGGTGAGCCAGCGATTAGCTTCTTCATCGCCGACAAACTGCTCCTTCTGAGCGTCCCATCGCAACTTGCGCCCCAACCGAAAAGCAATGTTGCCCAGTATGCTCACATAGGTTGAACGGTGCCCAACTTCAACATCGCAAGTCGGTCGCTGTCTCGTTTTGACGCACTCCAGAAACTCTCTTTGATGGGAGGGAACGCGTGGCAGATGAAAATCGTTTGGACCGAGTGTCTCGTGTATGAGGTCAGGTGGGTCAGTGACGATGCCGCCTCGGTCGACAAAGAGGCGACCTCTATCGCCCTCGAAATACATTCCATGTCCGGGGCGACCGAGGGGAAGTGGGTTGGGAGGCGGCTGGTGCCAAATGAGGGTGTAAGACGGAAACTCGTAAACGACCTCCATCCATTGCGGGACATCGTAGAAACTGTCAGCGTAGTAGCGCCCTTTTGCCTCAATGGTGACCGGCAACTCGTCCCCCATGCCCCACAAGATGATGTCAATCAAATGCACGCCCCAATCGGTCATCAACCCGCCTCCGAAATCCCAGAACCAGCGCCAATTGAAGGGATGATAGCAAGGGCGATACGGACGCCAAGATGCGGGACCGAGCCACATGTCCCAGTCAAGTTCCTTTGGTGGCTGCTGTTCTGGAACATAACCGCTGTGAGGGTTGAAGCCAATCCAGCATCGGCAGAGTTTCACCTTTCCCAATTTGCCCGACCGAACTAACTCAACTGCTCGGCGGAAGTGGTCTGCCGCCCTCTGTTGAGTGCCCAACTGGAAGACCCGACCGTAACGGCGGACAGCATTGACAAGTTGCCTTCCCTCTTCAATCGTGTGAGTCATCGGCTTCTCACAATAGATGTCCTTGCCCGCTTGAGCCGCATGGATGGCAATAATTGCGTGCCAGTGGTCTGGAGTTGCAATGACGACGACATCAACATCCTTGCGCTCAAGCAACTTGCGATAGTCCTTGTAGACCTCAACGGGTCTGTTGCCGCACATCCGTTTTGCTTCCGCCAACATCCGTTCGTCCACATCACACAACGCCACGACATCGCAATCGGGTTGCCCCAAAAACCAACCCAAATGTCCGCGCCCCATCCCACCAACTCCGATGAAACCGACCCCAATCCTGTCGTTGGGAGAAACCTTCTGCGCTGACGATGAGTTTTCACTCACGAAGAGGGCAGAACCGAGGGTGAAAGTTGCAGCGCTCTTGCCCACGAGGGCAAAAAAGCGCCTGCGCGTCAACTTGCCATCCTTTTTCCTTTCGCCCTCCATCTTGCAACCACCACCTTTCCCAAAGGTCTTCTCGCAGTCAATTATGTTGGCATACTTGAAGCGTTCGTGCCAGCCTGCCAAACCTGTAGCGAATAGTAAGCGGCTTTTCTTCCACCGTTCCCAATGCGCTGGCGACCTGTTAGGATACTTTTGCGGCGAACACGCAAAGTTGCGAGGAGGTGCCGAAGTTGGTAGGGAAGCATTTGAGTGGCAAAGTCGCCATCGTCACGGGCTCTGGACGAGGGTTGGGCAAAGCAATCGCTCTTCGGTTGGCTAAAGCAGGGGCTGATGTCGTCGTCCACGACGAAAACGAAGAAGCGCCGGGGAAATTTGGGGAAAGCAAAAGCCTTGAGGAAGTAGCCGAGCAGATTCGGGCAATGGGGCAGCAGTCTTTGGCTTTGTTCGGTGACTTGACTGTCCCGCAAAATTGCCAACGGATTGTGGATGCCGTTTTAAATGAGTTCGGGCGGATTGACATCCTTGTGAACAACGCTGGTGGCGACATCGGTGCAAAGTGTGAGAAGCCCGAGCCTAATGACCTCTTCATCCCTGAACCCGACCTTTACACCGTCATTAACCGAAACCTGCTCACCACCGTTCACATGTGCCGAGCAATTGTGCCTGTCATGATGAGACAGGGTTCGGGCAAAATCGTCAACATTGCATCCGTCGCTGCCTTCCTCGCCCTCGGTCGGGAAATTGCTTATGCGGCGGCAAAGGCAGCAGTCGTTCAGTTCACGAGGAACTTAGCAGCGATGCTGCGCCCTTACGGCATAAATGTCAACGCCGTTGCCCCCGGCGACACTTTGACTGGTCGCTACCTCGCAACTTTGCGCCAGAGGGGTTTGAGTGAAGAGGATGTCAAGCCCAAAGGTCGGCTGGAGCGTTACGGCGAACCCGATGACATTGCCAAAGTTGTGGAGTTTTTCGTCAGCGAGTGGGCTGATTTCGTGACGGGACAAATCTTGGTCGTTGACGGCGGCATGTATCTGTGCACACCGTCGTTGCGGTGAATCAACCTCTAACTCGCACCGTCACTTCGCCGGCAGGGAAATCTCGTTCCAAATCGCCTCTCAACCTGAGCCTCAAGTGACCTTCCTCGGTCACACCAATCGCAACACCCTCAAAGACTGCACCGTCAGGCAAGGTCAGGCGAACCAACTTTCCTTTGAGCCAATCAAGCGCTTCAAAAGCCTTCAAAACTTTCTCCAACATGCCTTCAGCCCAATCCTCCCACCACGCCTCCAACGAAGCCAAGATGGTGCCCAAAACTTGAAAGCGCTCCAATTGCTTGCCCAGCAGGATTTGAAGCGATGTAGCAATTTCCCGCAACTCGGCAGGAAGTTCGTCCTCGGTCAAGTTGACATTGACGCCAATCCCGATGAGCGCCCAATCCGTTCCCGAGCAGTCTTTGAAGCCTTCAACGAGTATTCCAGCCAACTTCCGTCCATCGCCTCCCACGACATCGTTAGCCCACTTGACGAAAACTTGCGCGTTGAAGTGGGAGCGCAACGCTTCAGCGACAGCAATCCCAGCCAAAAGGCTCAGCGTGCTCAACGGAGGGGACGAAGTTGGCAATTTCAAAGCGACGGTAAAGTAAAGGTTTTTCCTCGGCGGCGAAAACCATGACCTTCCCAACCTTCCTCTGCCTCGGGTTTGCTTATCAGCGACCACCAATGCACCGTGAGGTGCTCCCTCCCGCACCCACTTTTTCGCTTCGTCCTGAGTCGATGTCGTGACTTCTAAAAACTTCCACGATTTCCCAAGCCACTTTGTCCGCTGCATGGCTGCTTCCATATCCCTTTCCTCCTTGAACGGCAGCGACTGGCGGTTAGCGCCTGGCGACTGGTTAGGACGGCAACGAAATTGCAAAAGTGGCGTCAAGACTTGTTGGCGATGGTTGGGGTAGGCAAGGGACTTCACAGCCAACCGCATCGCCTCAAAATTTCGTCAACTTGAGCAGGCAGCAAGCCCACCAAATAGGCGGTATCCAAGACCGTCCACCTTCGCCTTATTTCGCGGGCGTGCAAAATTGCTTCACGAAGTTCATCAACGGAGACGCCAATTTCGTTAGGGTGAGTTGCTGCGCCGAGAATTGAGAGCCGATGTCGGTGAACTTGCGGCGGCACCCATGTGGAAGTGACTATCTCCTTGACTCGCTCCCAATTGTCCGCTAACTTCTGCCTTCCTTCATTTGCCTTTTCAGGCGAGAGCCATTTGAGCGAAAACTCTGAAAGCACCTGCTCAGAAATCGCTCCGTAACGCTCGGCAAATTCGCTTCTGCGCTCATCAGGCGGCAAAAATTCGTCCTCAGAAGGACCCCAATCGCTTGGGCTCGTTTCCAGCAACATCTCGTAAACGGTGAGGGCAACCAAAGTCCCAACGCCAACCTGCAGTCCATGCAAGTCAGGTTCCCTGCCCTCCCTTATCGCTTTCATCTCAAGCCAGTGAGAAATCAAATGCTCCGCTCCCGAGGAAGGTGTTGACGAACCAGCGATGGTCATGCCAATTCCAGAAAGCAGCAACGCTTCAAGCAAACCTGCAACGGCTTGAGGTTCATTCCTTGCCAAATCGCTCAAATGCTTTTGAAGCCATTCGTCGGCGTCAGCGACCAACTTTCTCGGCAGCGGGCAATAATGTTCGCCCCAAAGCAAGTTTGAGATTTGCCAGTCAACATCGGCGACCGCTTTGGACATCAAGTCGGCGTATCCAGCAGATGTCATCCTTTTCGGCGCAGAGGCAACCACTTTCGGCTCACTGAGTATCCCCTCTGGCGGCGCGCAAGGTTGAGTTCGCTTGAAGCCTTGGATCAGCAAAGCCGAAATGGGCGAGGTGTAGCCGTTCATGCTCGCAGCCGTTGGGACGGCGATGTATGGGATTTTCGCTTGACTTGCAGCCCATTTGACCAAATCGTTGACCGTCCCGCTGCCGACAGCAAAAGCCAATTTGACATCCCGTGACCACTGATTGAGCAGCCAAATTGCCGCCTCATCAGTGCCATGAAGCGGCAGCGGGAAAATCACGCTTTGGACCTTGCATCCAATCTCTTTCAATGCATCTGCTACCCTTTCACCCGCGACTTTCCAAGTGATTTCGTCGGCGACAACGGAAACTGCCCGACTGCGTTCAACCTGTTTCCCCAACTCACACAACAACTCAAAAGTGCCTTCACCGATTTGAACCCACTTCGTCGGCACAAAGTGCTCCTTGCCGCAATGTTCGCAAACCCACTTTAGCCCGAGGAACTCATCAAGCGCGAAAGCCATCGCAAGTCACCTTGTTTCACTTTGTCTCGGTTGTGGTTTCAATTCGCCACAGTTGACCAAATCAACCAGCGGGTTGTCTTCTATCGTCAGGGGCAAGTCAACGCGACCGCGACGGCGGACGGATTCGTAAGCAGCGAAGATAATCTCCGTTGCGTTCAAAGCGTTGCGGGCGCAAAGTTCAGATTCACGACCTTCACGAAGGGCTGCAACTATGTCGGCGATGGCTCGGTCAATGTAGCCCGGTCCATGTAGCCCTTCACCGCCGCAATCAATTGCTTCCCAATCTCCCTTGCCAAATCTCCGAACCCTCAACACTGGCAGATTTTCTCCTACCGGACCAATCTCAATCACGCCATCGGTCCCGACAAGCCTGTGGTGGCAACCAACCAACGATGAGCCTGCTCCAGTTGACATCATCCCGAAAACCCCATTTTTGTAGCGCCAGAGAGCGAAGGCTTGGTTCTCGTTGTGCATCCCGAAAATGAGCCTTTCCTCACGGTAGTCAATTTGCGCTATGACCCACTCTGCTGGCGTCTCGTTGTTGAAGTAATTCGCCAAGTCAACGGTGTGCGAGCCGTAATCGTAAAGGTTGCCGAAGCCGATTTCAATCCGAAGGAGTTCCCCAATTGCGCCCTCGTCCAGAAGCGCTTTCGCTTTTCTGAAAGGCGTTCCGAAGCGGCGTTGGTGGTTAAAGGTCAATTTGACGCCCAACCTCTCACACTCTTCTGCCATCCTTTTAGCAGCGCCCCAAGTGTCAGCCATTGGCTTTTCGCAGTGGATAGCCTTGACTCCAGCCCTCGCTGCATCAATCACCATTTGGGCGTGAAGGTGAGGCCAAGTGCAGATGCTCACGATGTCAAGTTGTTCCTTCTCAAGCATCTCCCGATAGTCGGTGTAAATGCGGGTGATGCCGAAAGTCTCGGCGAAAGCGCGGGCGTTCTCCTCAACGATGTCGGCGCACGCAACCAATTCGCAATCGGGAAGTTTGCGGTAGGCTTCCGCATGCTGATAAGCCATCGCATAACCCATCGGACCAGGTCGTTCGCGCCGCTTTCCAGTCCCAATGAACCCAACCCGAAACTTCCCCATCCCTCATCATCTCCCCGCAGTTCGTCTCTCATCATCGGCGTTTCGCTTGGGCGACAGTTTTGACGATTGCAGCGAAACTATCAGGCTTGAGGCTAGCTCCGCCCACTAAACCACCATCAATGTGCTCCTGCGCGGCGAGGTCCGGGATGTTTTCTGGCGTGATGCTACCGCCATACTGAATGCGGACAGACTGAGCCACTGTTTCGCCGAACATGTTGCCGATGATGTTCCGAATTAAACCGCAAACTCGGTTCGCCTCCGGAGCGTCGCAGACTTTGCCTGTGCCAATTGCCCAAACTGGTTCGTAAGCGATGACGACCTTTGACACTTGTTCCGCTGTCAACCCGTCCAAGGCTTTGCGCAGTTGGGTTCCGACAATTTCGTCGGTCAACCCTTGCTCTCTCTCGGCAAGTGTTTCGCCGACGCAGATGATTGGGGTCAACCCATGAGCCAATGCGGCGTGGACTTTTTTGTTGACGGACTCATCGGTCTCGCCGAAAACGCTTCTCAGTTTTGCGTCTTCCAACTCGGGTTCAGGCTTACCAAATCTCCCTCGCCGTTCGCTGTGACCGATGATGACGAAGGAGCAACCGACATCGGTTAGCATCACGGGCGAGATTTCGCCCGTAAATGCGCCTTGTTCACGCCAGAACATGTCTTGAGCGCCCAAAGCGATGTTAGTGCCTTTCAACATCTCGGCAACTGCTGACAGGGCAGTGAAAGGCGGACAAATGACGATGGTGCAATTGTCAACATCGCTCACCAAAGGCAGGAAGGTTTCAACGAACGCTCTCGCTTCACTGATAGTCTTGTGCATCTTCCAGTTCGCTGCGACCACCGGCGTCCTCATTCCCTTTGCCCTCCTTCCGCTCGTTTCGTTTTCGTCAGGTCAGTAACCGAAGGCAAGTTTGGCTCAAAGACTTCAGCAGCGAAATAGGGGAAAGTCGGAAGCAAAATCAGCGTCGCGCTAAAGTCACTTTCGCAGGCAGCAGCAGGGGACCTCACTTTCGTTCTTCCAAACATCACAGCCCTCAACAAGCGGGTGCTTGACCATCAACCCGCAACCTGAATCGGTTAAAACGCTTGCAGCAACTCAAGCATTGCCCTGTCGAGTTTGTGTCCGCGCCAATCTTCGTATGCTACATCAGTGCGCCCGCTGTCAAGGATTCCGAAAGAACCTCTGAAGTTCCATAGCGCCCAGCCCCAACCCATTTCCTTCCAGACTGTCAAGCAGTCCCTCATCCAAGCGAGGACGACTTTGTGAGGGGTTTTGTTGTAGGCGCCAAATTCACCGACCATAACTCCGACGCCTTGCTTCTCAAGTTCCTTCCACGGCTTGTAAAATTCCCTCAGCCGATTGATGTCCCAAACGGTGTTTCCTTCCTGCAGCGGGTAAGTCGGTTCAGCCCACTTGTCGCTTCCGCTAACCCATTCGGCGCGGTAGTGGGTTAACCTGAAAGGCTGATAACCTCTCGTTGCCGCTGCCACTTTCAACCCTACAAGTTCGGTTGGAGCAGTGTTGCCCCAATCGCGACCGTCGCAGATTATCAATCGCTTTTCGTCGTGCTTTCGGATGGCTTCAACCATCCTCTCAACGACTTTCCTGTGAACTTGCGGGTCAATCTTTGCGGGCTCGTTGAAGAGGTTGAAACTGAGTTGGGAGTTGGGGATGCCTTGATAGCGTTTGGCGAAATGAGCCCAATGGAGCGCACAAACTCGCTGAGCCTCTTCGTCGGTCCATAGAGATTTCGGCTCAGGCGGGCGGGCAACCGTGTAGCCGGGAGCGCGGTGGAAGTTGATGCAGACATGAACCCCATACTTCTCACCGAACTTGACCGCCTCGTCTATCTCCTTGAGCACATCTTCTCGAAACTTCGTCCAATCGCCCGACTCAATCCAGCAGCGGTAATCCATAGGCAACCGAACGAAGTTGAAGCCCAACTCGGCAATCCACTCAAAGTCTTGTTCAACGAACCTTGCGTTCCGAGCGACATTGAACTTCTCAAGCAAATTGAAGCCACGCCATCTCGGCAATTTTTCTGGAGTCGCTTCGGGGAGCGCCCGTTTTGGCGCCGCCATCCCTTCCATCGCTACCATTCCAAGCACCGCCTTTCCTGTAATCGCTAAAAGTTCCCGTCGCTTCATTGCCCTCACCTACCGCTTCAGATTAGGGCATCCTCCATCCAACCCAATTTGACGAACTCAATTTGCTTTGGGTCGCTTGTGCCCAGTTTGTATTTTTTGTCTGCGACGACGATGTGTTTCGGCGGCGTCTCAAGGGCGATTTCTTTCCCGAAATACTGCAACCGCTTCGCTTGAATGAGCCTTAGTCCCATCGTGTCAATAGCCACTGGGTCAAAGGAGACAAAGAAGCCTTTGTATTGCCAGACATAGCGCGGGTCATAGTGGTGCGGACCGCGACCGTGAAAGAGGGGCGTGAGGGCAAGCAGGATATTGAGCCTCGTTTTGCCCTTGACAATGGGCAAGTGCCAAATTGAACCCAAAGGTGAACGGGCGTCAGTATGGTAGTCCGACGGGTTGGTCACGAACATGATTTAGTTTTTTGATGCAACCGCCAATCCCGGACCACCAGTGAGTTCGAACTGGACGGACATTTATGAGTGCGGTGCAAGGAGCCAAAACGGTGTGAGCTTGGCGGTCGTTGATGAGAATTCTTTCGGGCTTAACACCGGCGTCAATCAACCGCCGCTGAATAGCTTCCTCAACTTCCTTCGGTGTCGGCAGGTAAGCCCAGACATTCGTTTTGATGCCGACCAAATCGGTTGGCTTGACCAACTTCCTCCACGCTTCAACCGGGTCTTTGACTCCGACCAACGCTATAATTGCCTCGTCAAGCATCTCTTGGAGAACTTTCGTGTTAATTCGCCCACTCTTGTCAAGCACATCGGGGTGGCGGATGAGGACGACTTTGGAGCGCTTCGTCTTTTGTTGCCCTTCCACCAAGTTTGAAGCGCTTAATGTGGCGATGCCTCCTAACGCTGCCTTCAGCAAATCTCGCCTCGTGATGACATCCAGCATCGCCTATCACCTCGCAACTTTTTCGGTGTCGGCAAAAAATTTAGCGAACCCGAGAAGTTAACGCCACTCAATCTGGCGGGAACACACTCAACCCCTTGCCTCCCCAAAAGGCGTCAAGCGCTATCCAGAAAGCGTTTGCGATTAACTCGCCCCAAACGAAACCGACAAAAAGCGGTCTCAAACCATGATAACCCTGCAAGCCTTTCAATCTCAGGACAATCGCCCTAACGAGCCAACCCACGAAGAGCGGAAACCATTGGCTTCTCATCGTTGCGGTGCTGCTCATGACGAAACCCAGTGGTGAGATGTTCCACCAAAGCATTTGTCGGTGCAGGGAAATCAGCCCCGCCGTCACGAGCCCGCCGATGAGTATGTTTTGAACGAAGGGCAAATCGGTGCCAAAGGGAGCCATAGCCCAACTTTGCAGTTTCTGAAACGCCCACGACGGCTCTTGAACCGTAAACCACGAGTTCAAGTTCAACGCTCCCCAACGATGGCAAAGCCAGAAATTGAAAGGGACGGCGACAGAAAGTGTGACGATGTAGCCAAGGCAAAGTGCGACGGCAAATTTTGTGATGGAGAACGGCGCTTCCTTCGCCAATTTGAACCCGTCCATCAGGTAGGGCAAAGGGATGGTCACTTGGTCAAACATGAAAAGTTGCTGCGGGAAAGCCATAACTGTCAAATCGCGCCAACCGACTCGGTGCACGCCCAAAGTTCTGGCTACAATGTCCCAAGGAGTGAACGAACATTCAACTCTCATGACACCGCCAGCGTTGACGACGCGAGCGAGCACCAAGTGAACGGCTGTCCAAACAGCCAAGAAGAAGACAGCGTTGAAAATGCGCATCCCTGAGAAATTGAGCAGAACCAAGAGCACCACCATGCTGACAATCCAACCGACTAATCCCCACATTTGGATTGGCTGTTTCGTTTGCTTCAGTGCTGGGATGAGCAACGATGCTGCCAGAACGATGAAGCCACCCGCTTCCTGAGCCCGTTGAAGCGTCGTTATTCCGCCGGTCCCGACACCTGGTGGGACACCCCGCCAACGAAGCCAGAGCCTAACAAGCAAGTGAACCCAGTAAAAGCCCCAAAAACTCAGGGCGACTTCTGACGGGATGATGTAGCCGATGCCCATCAAAGCGAAACTGAACGAAGTCTTTTCGCCCTGCCAAATGTCAAATGGAAAATCAGCAAAAACTTGCCCCCACGAAAATTGCATCGGGACGGATGGCAAGTAAGTCCAATGACGGGATGCTGCATTGAGAGAATGGACGGCGAAAGGCAGTATTAGCCCGACCCAAAACGAAGGAATGCGAATTGTGGCTGGGCTTTTTGCAATTTGAACGACTTGGACCGTCGGGAAAGCGAGTTTCTCATCAACAATCCAACGGCGATGAAGCCACAGGGCAAGTGAAAAAGTGCCAGCGAAGTAAACGGTGGCAAAAAGCAGCCAGAAAAGTGTCGGGACAAGCCAAGGTTGCCATTGAATCGGTGAAGGAGAAGGAATGCCGTGATAAAACGAACGGGCAGCACTTTCGTCAGTCAAAGCGAACCATTGTGGGATGAAGGCACCGAAAAGTTGCTCCCACTGGTTTGCTGGTGTGGCGAAATAGCGAAAGGTGGCAATCATCGGGAACAGAAACCCAACGAAGCCACTTGAAGGCAGCGCCGAGCAAAAATGCCAGACGCTGTATGCCAAAAGCAAATCGCTCCACGACCAGTTAAGCCCCAGACGAGCGAAGAAAGTTCTCAAACCGATGGCAATTGCCAACAGAGTGATGGCGGAACTTGAAAGGTGAGCACCTGTCAACCGGCTGCCAAGCACAAGGTCCGAATAGGGCGTTGCAACTGCAATAATGAGCAAGCCAGCGAAAGTGATTAGGTGGGCTATAGCAGCACTGAGAAACCTTTCCGCAAAACGCCCCTTCAGTTGTGTCAGTCTGCTTGACTGTCCTTCAGCCATTCCCGCTTCTTCCCCGTCGTCACTAAGGCGTTCCCAAACCATTATAGCGGATTGACGAGCACAGGTGAGGGTATATTGCGCTTGGGACTCACACATCACACTTCGGGCACAACATCGGCGTTACAATTTTGTTTGGTGATTTGCATGGAGGCTCAGCCCGCTTCAAAGGTTTGGGTGCCAGAGGCTCTACCGACAAATCGCTATTGGCGGTGGTTTTACCAAACGGTGCCCTTCGCATCCCGTTTGGACAGATACTTTTTGCGCGAGATGGTTGCCCCGTTCGTCATGGGTGTGCTTTTCTTCGTCGTCGTGTTGACCGGGCATTACTTTTACTGGGCAATCAAGTCCATCGTCGGGCAAAGGGCGCCAGCAAAGGATTTGCTTCTGATGGTCGTTTACTTGATGCCCCAAGCGGCGGCTCTGGCAATTCCTATCGGCATGATTTTGTGCACCTGCATCGTCCTGAACCGAATGGGGCGGGAGATGGAGTTGATGGCATTGAGAGCCAGCGGCGTCAGCGTCCAGCGAATGATGATGCCTTTCGTCGTCGTTGCCATCTTCGTCACCATTGGCGACTTCTTCCTCAACGATAGAGTTGTCCCAGAAAGCAACCGGCGAGCCAACCAAATCTTTTACCGGCTCGCCTTCATCAACCCGACACCGTTGATTGAGACCGACAAGGTTTTCAAAGTCAGCGACGACCTTTGGTTCTATGTCCGATTGGTCAACTATCAGGAAAACCGCTTGGAAGATGTCATGGTCTTTCAACGAGACCCGAGGCAATGGCATTTCCCTCAAGCCATTCTCGCCAAGTGGGCACAAAAGGAGCCAGACGAAAACAAGTGGGTTCTGCACGAAGGTATCATCCACAAGTTCAACGAAAGACACGACCTCATCGCTCAAATTCCGTTCCGTCAGCAGATTATCAACTTGCCTCCCGATTTGCCTTTGCTTATCAACGACAACAGACGCCCCCAAGAATTGTCAACGAGCGAGTTGCGGCAGAAAATTGAGGTTTTGGACAAAACAGGGCAATCGTCCTACGAGTTGCAAGTCGCTTATCACTTCAAATTTTCCGTCCCCGCCGCCACATTGGTGATGACTTTGTGGGCAGCGCCACTGAGCATTCGGTTCGCCCGCACCGGAGGTTTCGCTGGACTGTTCATCGCGATTTTGGGCATCTTCCTCTATCAAGGCGCGATGGGCTGGGCAGAAGCGATTGGTCAGCGCTACCTTTTACCACCCTTCTGGGTCGCTTGGTCGCCAAACTTTCTCTTTGGGGTGATGGGATTGTGGCTGCTATGGCGGGAAAGGTAGAGGGAAAGGAGAAACGGAGAAGCGGAGAAACGGAGCATCGGAGAAAATTAGCGTGTTGCAAGCCAGAAGGCAATCAAGGGTCGGTTAGGAAATTCTTTGCACTCTCGTTCGCTTTGATGGTAGCACTTCTTGCCCTCTCGGTTGGTTTCTCGTTCCCGCAGCAGAACTTAACTGTGCCACCTGCTCCCTCCGAAAATTTGCTTCAAGTTGAAAGCGACTTGCCCATCCGATACTTTCCCGAGGAACGGGAATGGCGAACCCTTGACGGGACTGGGACGATAAAGATTAGGTTCCGCGAACTGACGATTTTCGCCCGGAAAGCCCGTTACAGCGAACGGGAGCAGATTCTGGAGGCTCAGGAAGGGTTGAGGGCAATTTGGCAGGACGGTGTTGAGTTTGAGGGCGGGAGGGCGAGGTATTTCGTCAACGAACGAAGGTGGATTGTTGAGGGCGGCAAAGCGACTTTTGACCCAAGTTACTTCGGTGAGGGTGTCGCTGCGCCTCTTTACCTCACCTTACAGAACATGGGAGGGACGGACGAAAGGTTGACGGCTGAGCGAGGGACTTTCTCCTCTTGCGACCGACCTCACCCTCATTACAGTTTGAGGGCTCAATCTGCGGAAGCGATGCCAGGTGACAGGCTCATTTTGAGGCGGGTCGGAATTTACATCGGCGAGACGAAATTGCTCGGAATCGGTCGCTTCACCATTTCCCTTAAACCCCGCATGCGTCAAAACCGACTGCCAATCACGCCCGATGTGGGCAGTGACCGATACAGCGGCTTTTTCGTGAGAACGAGTGTTAGCCTCTTTGACTCCAAAACCCAAAGCGCCGATTTTGTATTTGACTGGTCCGAGCGGAGGGGAATTGGCTACGGAATTGAGCACGACTATTCAACGCGCCGCTTTCAAGGTAGCACCAACTTCTTCATCCAACGCTCTCCCTTCGCCGGCACAGAGCAAACTCTCTCATGGCGTCATCAGCATCAATTGCTTCCCGGTTTACTTTTTACTGCTTTCTGGGACGAGCGGAGAAACACCCCTTTCGGAGGGCGAAGTTACACCAGTTCGTCCAAACAATTTTCCCTTCGGCAAAGTTGGCGACGAGGTTCAACTGAGTTGGCTTTGAGAGTGCTCGGCTACGGAGGATATGGCGATGACCGAACATGGACTTTGACCCACTCCTTCAGCACCGGCAGCCAGTGGCTCAACTTTTTCCTGACGATGCGGGAAACTTCCAGACCCGGACAACCTACCGACAAGGAATTGAACGAGCGCATTGAGGTTCGCCGTCGCATTTCCGACGAATGGGACATGGCTTTAAGGTTTGAGCAGCGAGTTGACCTTGACAAGGACAAATACACTGGCGACAACTTCTACTACGCTTTGGACAGGACACCCGAAATGCTCTTCACCTTCAGACCTCGCTCATCGGGTTTCCTTCGCCCCAACATCGCTATTGGCTTGGCTCGCTGGAGTGAGCCTCAATTTGTCGGGATGGGTCAGCCGGCTCAAAGTTTCACCACTGAGAGGCTTCACCTTCGGCTTGACACTCCTTACCGAACCCACAAACTCACTGGCAACCTTTCCTACAGCCACAACGCTGTTTTTGAGCAGTTCCTTTACGGAAACGACACCGCCCAATACTTCTACTCCTACCGCAGCACGCTGACATGGAGGTTTGGCGGAAACAGTCAGATGGATTTGAGTTACTGGCTGCAGAAGCATCGTGGCTACACTCCCTTCCGCTCCGACACTTTGACCAATTACGAGAACTTGGACTGGCGACTTCAAATTTCGCCTTCGCCCAAATTTTTCCTTTCAGCCACGACGGGTCTTGACTTGGAGCGGGACTTTTTCAGGGACTTGCTTTTGAACCTCCGTTGGCAACCATCGCAAGGGATGGCTTTAGACTTGTCAACGGGATACAGTTTGGAGCGGGGGAAATGGCAAGACATTTTGGGGCGAATTTTGCTGAGCAAACCGGGCGGTTTGGGATTGCCCGCATATGGCACCTTCGTGAGTTACTACGGCTTGCAGCCAACGCCCTTTGCCGAAGAGCGACCGGCACCGCCGCCCGGCGGCTTTCGCTCCGAACTGACATTCCGCTACTCCCCAACTCAAGGTCAGTGGACACGGGTTCGTCTGTTCCTTGACTGGAGCGTCACCAAAAGCATCAGGCTGGAGACTTTGCTGGGCTACAGCGGCGTTTTGCGAAAAATGGACATAACTCAGTTCAGGCTCACCAAAGATTTTCACTGCTACCAAATCTGGGCGATTTACAACCGCGAGCGAAGGGAGTTTCGCATCTTTTTCGTCATCAAAGCCTTCCCGCTCTTCCAACAATTCTTCGGCACTTCCGACCAAGGTGCGTTCCTTGACACCAGTCTGGGGCAGGTGTATTGACGAGTATGGTTTTGGGGCAACCGCAATTCTTGCCGTTCTTAGCCCTCGCATCGCTGCCGTTGCTAATTCACCTGCTCGCTCGCAGGCAGAGAAGGGTTGTTCCCTTCAGCATGACCAAGTTTCTGCGGGAAGTTGCCCAACAAACCCAAGGGCGGCGATGGCTTCGCGAACTTTTGCTTTTGCTGTTAAGGACAGGCGCTGTCTTTTTCGCTCTCATGGCTTTGGTTCGCCCATATGCTCCTGTCCCGCTGCCCTTACCGCCAGCACCGACCGCCTTTGCTTTGGTCATTGACAACTCTTTGAGCATGCAAAGTCGTTTAACTTCACGCTCACAAGGTCACGAGACTTGGTTTGACCGTTCGTTGAAATCGTGCGAACGAGTTTTGAAAGAAGTGGGAGCGGAAGTTGTTTTGCTCGCTGCCGATAATCCATCAGAACCGGTTTGCGATTTCACTTCCGAACCGTCACGAAGTTTGAACGCCCTTCGCCAAATCCGACCGACCTTTAGGGCACTTGACCTATCGCCTGCACTCCAAACGGCTGATTCGTTGTTGGCTCAACACCCGGCAGCGGTCAAGCAGATTTTGGTCTTCACCGACTTACAAAGTGAGCCGTTCAGGTCATTAGCGTTGCCAAGCCTGAAAAACCAACTCGTAATCGTTGACGCCAAGCCAAACGAACCTGTTGGGAATGCTCGCTTGGTTGCAAAACTTCGCTTGCCTTTAGACCCAAACACCGATGGCTCTGCCGTCACTGAACTGAGGAACATGAGCAATTTGTCCCTGAACGGAAGCGTCGTTGCGTTGGTGGCAAAGAAAAGTTTCGCCCGTTTGAAAGTCTCGCTCGCACCGAAAGAGCAAAAGACTGTCATTTTGCCACTGCCATTTTGGGTTCTTGACGCTGCAGACCGGCAAGGTCTCGTTGAAATCGAAATTCGCTGGGAAAGCGAACTTGACACCCTTGCGTGGGACGATTTCGTGAAGTTTGCGTTCAAGTCGCCGAAGAATTTGGTTGTAACCAACGCTGTCCGTGAAGGTCGCCAGTTCGTTGACACCGTTTTGAAAGTAACGGACATCACGCATCACGAATCACGCATCACGCCCGACGCTGACGCTATCATCGCTTCTGCCCCAACCGATTCCGAAATGGCGCGTCAGTTGGTTGATTGGTTGCGGCAAGGCAAGAAGGCGCTTATCGTTGCCGACAATTTAAACTCGCCCATCTGGTCAATGTTCAACATTTCGGTCAAACCCAGCAAGAGCGGGCAAAAGAGGCGGGTTCAATGGGTTGATGAGGGTCACTCGATTTTGCAAGGCTTAGGCAACTCATTGCAATCGGTGACCGTTCAGCCTTTCGTTGAAGTGAGCGGTTCAAATCTTAAGGCTCTCGCGACTTTGGATGACGGGACAGCCTTTTTGGCTGAATTGCCTGTTGGGGCTGGTCAATGTTTGCTGCTGACGGTTCCGCTAAACCCGCAGCGGAGTGACTTGGTTTACTCACCCGTTTTCGTTCCGCTGGTTCACAGATTTGTCCGATTTGCATCCTACGGGCATGAGTTGAGCCCGCAGGAGAGGGAAACCAAACCGCAAGCAAGTTTGGGGAAATCAACAATCGTTCCCGAAAGCGAAAGCAATTTCATCCTGCCGCCACAAAATGAGTTCGCAATCAGGTTGCGAAAATTCGGTGCAATGCTCGTCACTGCCGACCAACTGCCCGCAGCATTGCTCTCCGAGACAAAACTTCGTGACTTGACAAGTCTGTGCTTGGCTTTGTCGCTCCTTTGCCTTTTGACCGAAAGCATCTTCACCCTCATTTTGTGGAAACGGGCAAGGTAGCGAGTTTAGCAAGCAAGTGCACGACTCGCCTTCAACATCGGACGCCCAACGCTCAACCTTTCCAGAGTTTTGGGCGCGTGGCATAAAAGAGGTTGGTGAGGGTTCATGAAGGAACGAACCGTTTGGCTCATCTTTGTTTCCATACCCGCTTTCCTGCTCATTTTCGGCGTGGTTGCCGGTCTCATCGTCCGTCTCAGAGACCGACCCATCAAACCCCAACCGCTTCCGCTGAAAACCGTTGAGTGGAAATTCCCAAGCAAAGTCAACTGGATTGCGCCTGTTGACCTTGATGCTGACGGGCGCAGCGAATTGCTCGTTGAGGACGAAAATGAGCGATTGTGGTGGGCTGAATGGAACGGAAAGAAGCCATCCTTTGAACCTGTGCCCATTCAAACACCAAGTATCGTCCTTCGCCATCCATTTTGGGCGTGGGAAAAGCGAACTTTTATCGCCACAGAATTAGACCCAATTTTCGTCGATGTCAAAACCGATTTTGTCCGCATCATCACTCGCTCTGAAAATAAGTGGCAAACAGTTCGCATAACTGCCAAGCCCTTGGTCAGAAAGGCGATAAACGGAGTAGTCGGAATCTTGGATTTAGATGGCGACGGCAGCGCCAATGATGTTCTCATCTTGTCAGATTTTCAGACCTTGGAGTGGTGGCAGCGGCAAAGGAGTGGTAAATTGGTGTGCCGTGACCATTTGAAGTTGCCGAAGCCGTATGAACTATGCCGATTGAGAACAACTTTGGGATGGAAATCTTGCGCCTTGTGGCTTCCTGGTTCCATCGCTTTCGCCAGTATGGAGAAGGGAAGTTTGCTTTGGAAGTGAGAATCCGCTCAGAAGTTTTTCTGGACGGACGCTGACATTGATGGCGATGGGGCAAAGGATAGAGTTGAGTGGGTGGAATGGCATAACGGGAAGCAAGAACTTTTCGTTTGTTTCGCCAGCGGAGAAGTGAAAGCGCTGAAGTTAACGGAGCGATGCGATGTTGCTGTGCGAGACTTAGACGATGATGGACAAGCCGAGATTTTTGTCTACGACTTTACTCAGGTGAAGCGTAATCAATGGCGTAAGGAATTAACACTGTGGCGCTTTGACCGAAAGACAAGGCAATGGCAGTGTTGGAGTGCTGAAATTCCAGTGAAACTTTCGCTGCTTTCAGGTCAATTCCTATTTGGCATGGCTTTGGATAAGCACAAAAGAGGCGAATGGAGATTATTGGCAGTTACCGAGCGAGGTAACCGACTCCAAGTTGAGTGTTGGAGGCTGGGAGAAACAGGTTGGCAATCAGAAATTGTTGCTGTTTTGCCTAAGGTCAACAGGGAACCGTATCGCTCGGCTGCAATTTGGACGGGAAGGGATTTGCTATTCGTTGAAGACCAAAACCCAGAATGGTGCAAAACCGTGAGGGAAGGCATCAGCACTTTGGGGCAGGAAATTTTCAAACTGGTCGGCTGGAAAACGCTTGCAGATGCTCCAATAATTTTCCTGCCCCACCGAATTTGGGGCTGGCACCCTGAAAAGCGACGGTGGATTTTGCTCGGTCATGCTCTTTCAACGCCCTCAAATTACGAGGGTCATTGGACGGTAACGAGAATCGGCAGCGGAAACGAGGTGGCAATTGTTTGGTGGTCTGCGCCCCAAAAAGTTCACATTGGGCTATTTCGCAACGGGGTTTGGCGAGTCGGAGACATAAGGGAAACCTTTGACCACAGAAACAGCCGAATTGTTCCGCTTCACGATGGCTCAAGGCACTGGGTAGTTTTGAATGAAGGCGAAAAGTTTTTGGCTGCCACTATCCAGTAACAAACGAAATGCGGTGGGGAAGGAAATGTTCAGTGTGCTGACGGACAAAGAAACGCACTTGACAGAGTTTATAATGAATTGCCCAAAATTAGGAAAAATTTGTCCAAAATGGCGGATAAAAAAAGTGACCCAAAATTGCAACACCTGCGCAGGTAAGTTTATGGGCGAAGAAATTTGCCCGAGGCAGGGTGGTGTCCAGTCGTGGCAACAAAATGCTGAAAATTTGGCTATTTCCGCCCAAAATGGCGGAATAAAAAAGTGACCCAAAATTGCAACACTTGCGCAGGTAAGTTTATGGGACGAAAATCCCAGCCCCAAAAGGGCAAGGAAGAAGGAGGGATGTGAGATGTTGCAGAAGAATGGACTTTGTTCAGTTCGGAGAGGCGACCTTCAAGTTCGTTTTCGTGTCGGCTTCACTTTGATTGAATTGCTGGTAGTGATCGCGATAATTGCGATCCTGGCAGCAATTCTGTTCCCGGTGTTCAGCCAAGCCTGTGACAAAGCGAGGCAAGCAGCGTGCACAAGCAACCTCAAGCAAATCGGCTTAGCGTTCATGCAATACAGTCAAGACTACGATGGTTTCTACCCTTCGGCTTACTCATACCCTAACACATGGGGTGTGTGCCCCCATTTAGTCTGGATGGATTTCTGCCAGCCTTACATTAGGAACACTCAAATTTTCGCTTGCCCTTCAACGATTTTCTCGTTCGTTCGTGATGGTGGTCGGGCAGGATGCCCGCCCCTAATCGCCATGTGGGGAGACCCACCATTGGGAACGAGCACTAATCCCTGGCGATTAGGTTACCAATTCAACGAAGGCTATGACGAGGCTAACGAGTGGTCTAATGGCGGTCCTGTTTGTCCCGACCCCTATGGGCTTACCTGTTATTGGGGCATGACATGGCGGGAAGTTTATGACCCTAACATCGGTAATACGGTGATGGACTAGGCTGCTTCAGATGCGATGATTGCTGAACCTGCAACGACTATCGCTTTAGGCGATGGCAACCCCAATTGCAACTTAGCCCCCACTTCCAGCACCATCGCTATCTTCCGCATCTTCCGCGACACCGACCATGAGAGCCCGCGCGGAGGATGCCGAGAGGCGGATGGGACGAAGCGGGGGCGACTGGAACGACGCCACTCTAAGGGTTTTAACCTGCTCTACGCCGATGGGCATGTCAAATGGGCGACCCGCACCCGAAAGCACTGGTGGACACGGATGGCGGATGAGGCAGTCTTCGGTGGACAGTAAAAAAATGGGGTGAAGAAGATGAACCGTTTGTTGGCGACACTGACAATAATTGCCGTCCTCTTGGTCGGTTTACTGTTGGGCATAGTGATATTCCGGCGGGGACAGCCTCCTGCCGGTCCACCGACACCTGTTGGTGAGCAGGCAGAGCAAAAAGAAACAATCGCTCCCAGTGCCCCTAAATGGCAGCAACACCGCAAAGAAAAGTAGGATGGGATGGGAGCATAAGGATGGCAACACCATGGGCAAGCCGGGCGCATCAACTTGAAACCATCCAAGGTCGGCGCCGCAAGTCTTTCATTGGTGCATTGGCTTGCCCATGTTACTTGTCTATTTTTGCGGGATTAGTGGCTATTGCTGTTACGACGCCCTATTCGGACCTTGTGCTTGGCAGCCGGTTGACAGGTGCTCACCTTTCAAGTTCCGCCATCACTCTGTTGGCAATTGCCATCGGTTTGAGAACTTTCTTCGCT
>Ga0080007_1084535_pt1 | contig 23297 bp, 22 predicted proteins | sample OctOCTMetagenome_FD_69210 | JGI IMG/M metagenome (GOLD analysis project Ga0080007, IMG submission 69210) | Hot spring and microbial mat streamer communities from Octopus Spring Streamers, Yellowstone National Park, USA - OCT_B (SPADES... | ecosystem: Environmental > Aquatic > Thermal springs >...
TCTTTAATAACCTCGTGTGGATTAGCAAAGGAGACAAGCGGGTTTATTTTTCCACAAACTACTTGTATTTGTCCCAGCAATATATGTTGCACGGTAGAAACCTTTACACCTTGCAAGATGTGATAGACCCAGAACTACCAAATATTTTGCTTCAAAAAGAATTTACGGTAAAGTTTAAGAAAAGCGGACTAAACGGTATAAGCTTAGAAGTGCTTGAGACAACAGATTATGACTTGGGACACATGATAGTGCTTAGCAGGTTTCTTGATTTTCAAAACTTTTTTAATTATTTCCTTAATGCAACACGAACACAATATAAACTTGCTGTGCGGGGAGAAGAATTTGTAGTTTCTTTATACACAGACCAAGCTTGTAGGATAAGGAGTTTCTACGCATGGTAAAAATTTTGAAAGCTGGTAAGACTTTTAGAGTTGAAAAAGGTGTTGTGGTTTATGTAGGTAAAGATTTGTCTGTAAAAGCGGAGTTGATAGAACAGCCAAAGATTGTGTCTGTTGATGCGGACTTGTATTCATGTGTTATATTTATATCTGAGGAGGAAAAAATATGGCGACGGAAATAACCGTTTCTTATGCAATAGCTGTAGCTACGAACATCATACAATCAAGTTATATAGGGTTGATTAGGCAAGATGGTTCAGAGTGCCCTATTGGTAGAATAGCGTTTGGTGTTGCTGTTGTAGATGCAACTTCTGACCCAGATTATATTGTAATTTCAAATTTGGATGAGATAGTTTTTCCGATAGCATCTGTTGATGTAGCACCTATGACTAATCCAGTAGTTCAAGTAGCTTTGTATGATGCAGACACGAGTGGAAATCTTTTAGCAAAAACCGATGTAGTAGCAAAACCATATTTGGCTGGAGACCAGTTTAAAATTCCTTCGGGCTGGCTACAATTTAAGATACAAAAAATTGTGTTTTGATGAAAGATATAGTTCTTACACCTAAACAAGAGGAAATAATCAAAGCTTTTTTTGAAGGCGATAAACTTTGGGTAATGTCTGTTGGTGGTAAAGGTTCTGCGAAGACTACAGCTACTTTGTTTATTTTGTTGCGTTTGATGTTTGACCAAGAATTTGCAAGAAGCAAAATACTTGTAGCACGGGAAAGTCTGAGAGACCTAAAGAACACCTTGATTGATGAATTCATCAGGCTTTGTAATGAGAAAGGTATCAAACTTGGAATAGATTACGATGAAAACAAACAACTTCAAAGAATTTATTCGTATGTTAATCAGTCTGAGATATTCTACCTAAGCTTGTCCGATAAAAACGAACAATACAAGACTGTTCGTTCATATGAGTTTAATGTGATAATCATTGATGAGTTGGATAGGCTTAGCCAGAAAGCGTTTATAGAAGCATCTGAAAGGCTTAGGTATCCACATCGGTTTATCAGGGGACTTGTAAATCTAAACCCTGTCCCAGAAACGCATTGGATTTACAAGGAATTCGTAGAAGAAAACGGAACTTTTGCACCGTTTGTGTGTATCATCAAGTCAAGTGTGTATGACAATTTTATCTACGTGAAAGTGTCAAAAGATTTCTTGTCCAAAGCGGATACATACATCTACGACAATAAAGTTTATTATGTCATCAATAACAGACGGTATGAGATAGTTTCGGAGAAAGATGGCGAAGTAATAGCTAAACGGTTCAACCCTCCACACAGCTACCTTGCACAGATGGAACATAGACCTTACTACTATAGGCGAGTAATGTTGCTTGGAGAATGGGGCAATGCATACTTTGAAGGAAATGGTATCTATACTGAATACTTTTCTGAAGAAAACATCTACTCTGATTGGAACCCTAACTCAACCATGCCTTTTTACTACAATTTCTATGCAGGAATTGACTTTGGTTTTAGGCATCCTGCGTATGTTTTACTTGTTGAAGATGAACTTGGTAGATTGATTGTGATGGATGAATTGCTTGGCGAAAATGAGCCTTTGATTGTGTTTATAGAGAACGTGGCAAAGAGATTAAGAAGCAACTTTGGTATTACGATTCATGATGTAGAGTGGTGGGGTGATGTTGCTGGAAACCAACGAGAACAGTGGGATGGGATAACTTTGCTTAAGAAAATCCAAGATGAGTTTAGAATAAGTATCAAAACTATGCGAATTCCACAACTTCAAAGCATTGAAGCAATACGAGATATGCTTATCACAGACATTCAAGGCAAAAAGTGGTTGCGTGTATATCAGAACTGCCACATAACTATGAACGGTTTGCTTGGTGAGTTTCAGGTGGATGAAAAAGGTAAGTTGGTAAAAGACGGCTACTACGAACATATTCATGATGCTTTGCGATATGTTTGTTATCCACTTTACAGAAAGACAAAAACCTCAAAACTTGTAATAAAAACACCAAAATATTGACAAAACTTCAACACTTACTATATTATCTGACTAATGGAGGTAAAGATGAGTGATAGACTTGAGGATTTGATTAAAGAAGTAGAAGCTTTGCTTGGAAAAAGTGAAGAAGAGAAACCTGAGCAAACGAACCAATCAGAACAGAATGTAGCTTATCAGCAAACAAACTATGAAGCAGAAGAGCAAAATGAAGAGGATTATCAGCAAGCGTATCAGAAGTTGTATTGGGAGAACTGGAAGAACTTAGGAAGAAGTGTGTTTATTGGTAGATATTCAAGTGTGCCTAACATTGCTAAATATTTGCCGTTTATAGAACAGCGTGCGGAGTTGAAGTTTCAAACTGATGTTGCACAAAGCAAGGTAAAAGATAGCTACGACAAGTATCTGGAAGAAGCATTTAGAGAAGTTCGTGAGGAGCTTGGAGCTATAAGCAAGGATTATGTTGATATAAGCAAGACTTTTGTTCTTCAGGAAAATATGTCCAAGCAGATGGTGGAGAAGCCTTACACTATCAAAGATTACAGGAACGATTACAAAAAGATGCTTGAATATGCGACTTATAGAGATGTGGCAGAGATTGTTTATAAAGATGGCTCCGAGAGAGGGCGGTATGGCGAGCCTAAACTTAGACTTGGCGAAAGAATTGATGAAATTAATATTTAATTAATATTTAAATAAAGGAGGTGTGAAGCATGGCGATATTTTGGCAACCAACTTTGACACCTATGAGCCAGCTTGGTTTTTCTGATGATGAGTTTTTTTCTTACACTACTGAAGTAGGAACTTACAAGCTTAGTAGAGCGTCTATAAGCAAAGAGATAATGAAGAGAGCTATGCCTGAGCTAACATTCAGAAAGTTCGTGTCAAAATGGACTGACTTCAGGGCGGGAACAGACAGATACTTTGAGATGTGGAAAAAAACCACAGCTCCATTTAGCCAATACTGGCAACCTGTAGGAGAATTTGACCCTCTACCTACCGTGCAACCTGCTTACAAGCGGTATTCGGTAAGCGTAGAAGAAAGAGGTGCTCAGATACCCTGGACTGAAAGGGCACAAATCTTCTCTGCGATAGACATAGAAAGCGAAATAAGGAAGCATCTTGAAGAAGTAGTGGTAGGTTCCATAGAAAGAGACTTGATAAAAAATGCGTTCATGTATCTTGATGTGCTCGGTCTTTATACCTCAAGCGGACTTGAAGTGCATGTAGGAGTATCTGTTAATCAAACAAAGACGTTTGCAGAAGAAAGCGGTTTTCCAATCACGGTTAACCAATATACCATATCAGCAGGTACAACCTTTCAACCGCTAACTCTAAGTGCTATAAGACAATTCGTAATGGAGCTGGCGAGGTTGAATTGTCCAAGCTACGATGGAAGAGGCTTTGGTAGATATGTAATAATCATGAACGCACAAGCAAAAAACAGAATATACTCTGACCCAGAGTTTCAAACTATCTTCTCCAGACTGCAAGATACGAGAGCCTTCAAAGAAGGTTATATTGGTAGCTACTACGGACAAGAGATAGTAGAAGACAACGGCAGATGGATAGAGTTTGTGTTTGGTGAAGTTAATCCAAGCTTGCTTGACAAGTCCATCTGTATCTTTCTTGGAAAAGATGCAATAAGAGAAGCAATTGTGAAACCTGAAGAGTTTATGCATCAAAAAGGAGACTTCAACAGGTTCCGTGCAATAGGAGTGAATACTTACAGAGGCGAACAGCCTACTTGGTTCGCAGTTGAAGGGCAATCAGTTGGAGGCATATTGATAGCTGGTTAATAAATCATGACAAATGAGGAGCTGGTCAGATTTGTAATTGAAGACCGAAAAGTTCCGTATAACGACCAGCTCCTCACTCTTGCTCATCAGTATTTCAAGCTTGTGATAGAGGACCTTGAAAAACGGAACAACTTTAATTATATGCGACGAACATCTCTTTTTACCCTTCTCAAAGATAACTACTCAGTTGATTTTACTGAAGACATCAAGCAATTTAACGAGATTGTAGATAAGAAACGCAGAGCTAAGCTTATAGGTGATGAAGATGTAAAAATGCTTTTTGCGTATGCAACAGATGTGCGAGGCATACCGACAAGATATTTGTATATCCCAAACACAAATTCCGTTGGTGGAACACTTTACTTTGACTGTCCAGCATCAGACAATATTGACTATATAGCAGATTACTATGTTTATACCTACAGAAACAATCTTACGGAACCAAGTCAGTCTCATCCACTAATTTTTGAAAATAAAACTTTGTTAATTCATGCACTTAGTTTCTGGATTGAAAGATACTTTACTGCAGATATTAGTCTTGAGGCACAAGCGAAAACATTGCAAGAAGCATTAGAAAGGAGTGTTCAATCAAAACAGCGGTTTAAGAAGGCGAGATTAAAATTTTATTTCAGGAGGTATTGAGAATGCCTCTTAAGAAAATTGGTAGGAATATAGGTAGAATTATTAAACCAGTTCTTCCAATAGCTGGCGCATTGCTTGGTGGGTGGGTTGGTGGAAAAGTTGGTGGTATTTTAGGAGGTGCTTTAGGTAAAAATATTGGAAGAGTTGTAGGTGGTATTGCTGGTGGTTTGCTTGGTGGAGGTGGAAAAGTATTTGGTCTCCAAGACCAATATTCTACTCAAATTATGATACCTCCTTATGCACAAAAAGGAGCACAGATTTTAGAAGGATTACTTGGACAATCTTCTCAATTTGCACAAACTATAGCAAATATCAAGCGTCCTTATTTGGAACAGGCAAAAGTGTCTTTTGAGAATTTGCAAACTGAAATACCAAATTTGTTTAGTAGAACGAAAAGTGAAGTTTCAAATCTTTATGAAGACTTGCTTTCACGGACAAGAGATATAATTACATCGGAACAAGCAAAGCAAAACACAAAACTTGGTGCTTTAGGTTTGCTAAATACTCAAGCACAACAATGGACTATGGCAGATATTTTAAATAGAACAACTTTCCCGATATTGCAAGAGAAAACTAAAGCTTTAGCAGGTCTTACCACAGCTGAAGCAGATACTATGTTAAAGTATCTTTTTATGAAACCTGATTTCTATACAAGATTTGCTGATGAAATGGTAGCAACAGACCCGTTCTTACTTGAACAACAACACAAAATGGATATAGCAAAAGCAATGATGGGCATTCCTACGATTGTGCAACCTATTTATCAAAGAGGTTTGCTGAGAGACTTAATACCTATTGCTGGACTTGCTGGAATTGAATTGCTGAAGTATAGATTACTTAAATAGGAGGTAAGTGATGGCGAATATAGTAGTTCTACCTCGTATTGAAATTGACAATCCGTTTAGTGAGTTAGCTGAGATATTGAAAAACGAAACGATACCTATGATTGGACAACTTACTATGAATAAAGAACAAATAGCTATTCTTTCTGATACAAAACTAACAGACCATATACCTATTCTCAGACAATTTGCACCAGAGTTACTTACACAAGACGACAAAATTGACTGGAACAAGGTTGAAGAGTATTTACAGTCTGATGATTTATTTAAACAAGAAGTAGCAAATTATTTGATTAACGCAAGAAAAAGTAGAGAAGAGTTTGTTAATTTACCAATCGGTGTTAAGCTTGAAAAGTTAGGTTTTTATAGTGCAAAATCAAATCCTCAAATTTTAAAGAAAAACTTCATGGCACGAATAATCTCAGAAAAGTATCAAGAAATGATAAAAAACTCCAATCTGTCAGAAGATGCCAAATTGTTTCTCCTTGCTCATACACCAGAACTTGCAGAAAAAGTTGTGCAAAACCCAGCTTATTTTACTGTTTTTCTAAAGATACTTGACAAACACAGTAAGCAACAAAACATTGTACAACAAGAGAATAAAACCGAAACTGAACAAGACAATAAAGCTAGTAGTTGGCAGTTGAGTTTAGATGGGCAACAGAAGAAATTTGGTATTAAACTGGAAGAACCACGGCTTGTTATTCCACAAATTAGCTTTCCGCAGGTTTCTAAGACAGTAAAGCAAAAGAGAGTGAAACAAGAAGCTGGTATTAAGCAAGGTAGTGTAGATAAAATACGTTCTTTACCAAGCAGAACTGAGCAAGTTAAACCTCTATCAGAAGAAACTGATCAAACTAAAAACAAAACAACCGAGAACCAGCAACTCCAAATGCAAACATCAGATGAAATATTCCTTCCATCAGAGGTTCTATATGCCCCTGATGTTAAAAACATGTTATCAAGAGAGGAATTAAAGTCTATAGGAAAACACGCCTTAATAGATTTAGCATTACTCGCTTTATTAAGAGACCCACGAGCTCTTTTTAGAACAGGAAAAGGAGTAATAGGAAAAACGGCTGAAAAAATAGCGAGAAAAAATGTCAAAATAGATAGAGAAATAGAAAGAAAAGTTTTGGAAGCTATGAAACCAAATCCAAATACACCAACCACATTATCAAAAGAAAAGTCCGATTTCCATAAAAAACTTCAAAAAGCGAAATTAAGAGGAATGCAAAACACAACAAACCCTCCAGACCCACAAGAAGTATTTGAAATTTCAGGATACAAACAAAACAGAAAAGTATTTGAAATATCACATATACCCTTTAAAGAAACTCCAAATCCGCAAAAAGTTTTTGAGGTTTTAGGATATAAGCAAGGTGGAAAAGTATTTGAAATACCATATATACCTTCTAAAGAAACTCGTTGGGCGTTTGGTAAAGCAACTCCACCAAAACTTCATCCCGAAGTGCAATATGAAAAATTAAGACAAAAAATGCTACCAGTTTTAGCACAAAAAGAAACTCGTTGGGAATTTGCTAATGCTAAACCTCCGGCTGTTGTTTTTAGAGAAGGAAGAATGACTGACTACATACCTCCTCAGTTTGAACGGGTTTCTGCTGTAAAACTTAAAGAACAAGCAAGACAAAAGAAACTGCCTGCAATTAAAGAAGATACAGCAATAATGCTTAAACCTAAAGAAACTCCCTACAAAGAAGCTGTCGCACAACAAGGTTTCAAGACTTCACAAATACTGGAAGAATTTTTGAAGAAGACACAACCCACACAACCCAAAGTAGAAACTAAAGAAGCTGTTCTTAAACCTATCAAAAAACTTGAAAACCTTGTTAAAGAAATACCAGAGGAAGCGAAAAATGACCCAGAAATTAGGCGAAGGTTTGTAGAAATTGTAAGAGATTTGAAGAAAATTTCAAAAGAAGCACCATTTAGAGATGTGTCTGATGATTTAAGGGTGTTAGATGCAAAAGCAGATGAACTTAAAGTTTTGCTTAGAAAAAAGTATGGCGAAACTAAAACTGCAACAAATGAAGTAGTATCAAATACCAAAAGGAAGAAATCTAACAAATAAGGTATATATTTATCTCTATGCTACCAGCGTTGGTTAAAGGATTAATAACTAAAAAAACCGTAATACCTACAACAGTTGGTGGAGGTTTTCTTGGTCTTTACCTTCTCGGAAGAAATACAGATGATACTAAAAGTAGCAAGAATATAGAACTTAAAAACCAATCTAAACAATCTCTTCAACCACAATCTACTACACAATCTAAACTTCACAAAACAGTAGCCAAACCTACCACATTACAACCTCAGACTATACAACAAACCCAAAACCAAACTTCAAACACTTCAACTCCAACAGTAGGTGTATTTTTACCTGAACTCTTAAAACTATACCAACTTTCAAACACACTTGCTCAGCAATACGAAGAAGAAGCAAAAACTTATTACCTAGTCTTTCAGGAGTATTCAGAAAGGCTTGACAAACTCTTGCAGTATCTTTCCATGAGTTTGGCAAAAACTCCACTTGGTATGATGAGTGGTTTTGACTTACCTGACATAATAGACAATCTTCTTAAGTATTACCCGTGGGAGTATGCTAAGCAAGTTTTCCCAAAGGTTTTGATGGGTTACTATATTCTCAAAGCAAACGGGCACGAAGACTTGTCCAGATATACAATTGAAGATTTAATTACAGCGTCGGAAAATCCAGCACTTGCTGAAGCTACAAATCAAAACTGGTATAATTTGCTTTTAAACATTGCAGAAAATTACAAACTTGTTATGCAATCGGCACTTGATCAGATAGGTAAGTTGAAAGACTTGTATGCATATAGACTTAATGTTCTAAATACACAAGCAAGTTTTATTAAAAACATCATTGATGTTATACTGAAAGAAGAAAAACAGAATTTTGAGAAGTTTATCAAAACGTGGGATATGCGGATTAAAGAACTTAGAGCAAAAACAGACGCATCATACAAATCAGGCAGACTTGCTTTAGAGAAAGAAAAACTTAATTTGAAGAGACAACAAATGGAACAAAAACTTCAACAAATTCCTATTCAAATTGAAAGCAGAAAATAATCATGAGCTGGGAGAAGTTAGCTAAACAAATTAGTATAACTCTTGAAAAAAGCATCTCAGATTTGTTTGACGCAACACACCAACTAACTCGTGGTATAATACCTTCAGCTAAACAAATTAATGATTTCACGAAAAAACATCTTGGTTTTAAGGCTTTTGCCTACGCACCATCAAGTTTTGATACACCACAAGAATTAGCAAAGCAAACAAAGCAAATGATAGACTTTGGATTTTCAAGCTATGCTATAGATTTTGTCAAAGAACTCAAAGAACAAGGTGATGTTAATACTTTACAAGAAGTAGCTGACTTTTTATCCAAGAAAATTCAAAACGCTATAGCAAAAAGAAAATTTGAACAGGTTGTATATCTGTCTGCGGTAGCAGAACAGCTTGACCCAAATTTCCGAGAAAATCTGAAAAAGTATCTATCTGCTACCAAGCAAAACAGCGAGTTGTTATATGAAGCAATAGAAAAAGCAAGAAACAAAATAAACGAAGTGGAACACGTAACTACGATTTTGAACCTTACTGCACTTGGTCTTGGAGTTAGTAGCATTTTAGCAAGACCTTTCTTAACTCCGATGCTTAGACTTGCTATTGATACTTTTACTGCTGGAACCCTTGCTGGAAGCGTTGTTGGTGAAATGAAAAAAGCAGAGATACAAGGTAGAAATCCTCTTACTGCACTCCTTGACTTACCAAACTTTGCTGTAGCTTATGACTTGGTTAGGTCTGTTAGAACCGCACCCACATCTCTAAAAGAAACTACCGCAAAACTCATTCTTAATAAACCAACAGAACAACTCATACCAGAAGTCATAGCTGATATAACACCTTCTTTCAAAACAAAACTACAAATTACAAGAGACCTTGAAGAAGTGAAAACTGCTTTGACTTTTATAGATAAATCTTTGAGTGTCGGAGAAAATATTAAAGACAACATACTACAAGCATTTTACAAACATGCTGGCACCAAGTCTGCTGTTGCTTTTCATAGAATGGTGTCTGCATACTTGCATGACACAAAACTTGCCTCTGAGTTTTCTGCTGTTGCAAGATATATCTACAACAAAGAAAATGTCAAGGAGGTTTTAAAACGCTACATAAGAGAGGACGGTTCCATCAAAGTCAATGCTGGTGAAGTAGAAAGAGTTTTGCTTGAATTGTCTAAACAAGACCACGAAATTTACAACTACTTAGCACTGCAAAGAATAATAAGCTTGATGCACGCTATTAACAGAGCACTTGATGATGGTGCGGAAGTGATACATGTTAGAAGAACAGGAGGCAGAGAGTTAATTTTCTCGTTTAATCCTCTTGAAACAAAAGTTGATGAGATTATAAAACCGATTTTTGATGAGTTGGACAAAGAAAACACTCTCACGCTGACTTGGTTGAACAAGAAAGAAAATGTTCCTGCGTATATGATACTCAAACCAGCATATCATCCAAGCTATGACAACTTTATAATTCTCAGGGCAGAACCACTTGTCGTTGCTACAAAAGAAGGTAAGACTATTGACGAGTTGCTACCTGAACTGAAGAGGTTCTTTTCCGATGATGAAATTGAGCAGTTGCGAAAGATTGTCGGAGACAGAAAAATACTCTTGCTTGAAGATGAGTATTTTAGTGTGCCTTACCATAACATCTCTTCAAGCAAAGAGTTTATAAACAGTGCTTTGAGAGTAAGACTTAAACAGAACTTGAAGATTGATGATGACAATGTAGAGTTTCTGTATGGTAAATTTACTATCTATCCAAATGCTACACTATTTCCGCACAAGCTTGAAAAGATAGCCGAAAATCTTGAAGAGTTGAAAGGTGTTTTAGAAAACGAGTTGAGGGCTAAAATCACAAGAGTGATTGAAACAGCTGGCGAACTTGATGATAAGACTGTTCAAAAAATCATGCAAGCTTTGTTGGGAGCTGAGGATGTAGAAATAGAACTGACTAAAATTGCCAGACAGATAGAAGAATTAGCATTCAAACAAGCACCTGAAATACACAGAGAAGGTAAAGGTTTTGCAATACTCTTCAAAAACTACGATAGTTTAGTAGATTACGCATCGTCAAAGGTGTGGAGTAGGTTGTATCCAAACTTAGCTGGTATCAAAAGCTTACGAATTTTGAGAGAGTTCATAGAGAGGAACCCAAACAAAACTGATATGCAAAAGCTTGTGCTTGATTTCATCAAAACACTTGAAGGCAAGACAGGAAACGAACTGATAGACGCTTTGAAAACTTTTAACCGCTATCTTGGTTCTGTCTATACAATGTTTAATATACCTATCACTGTTGCAAACTACGGACAATACCTTGCTATAGCTTCTACACTGTTCCCAAGCTTGAACTTGTTTTCAAAAGCATCGCTAAAACACTTGATGGAAGAAATAAGAATAGCATATAGAGAAGCTGGTGTAAGACACGGACTTTACAAATATCATGCACTTAACCCATTTGTGCCGTTGGTTGAAGGTCTTATTCGTTCATCTATCAAAGCAACAATTGATGATGAGGTTGGGTTTAAAGCTGTAATAGATGATTTAGCAAGATTTATTACAAAGTTCAATCAAAAAGATGTTGAAATTGTAGCTAAAGAATTGTATGACTTCTACAAACTGAACAAAGAGTTGCTTGTAGATGATTTGGAACGAATGATAATCGGTGGAGACTTACGAACACTAAACACTTTGTTTGTAAGACTTGGTCCTGTTAGTACAAATACACTTGAAGCAATAATTTCATGGTATCGTTTTATTTTCTCTCCTCTCTCGCTCGGCTTACAAGCTACTTACAAATTCTTTACAGACTTAAGCAGAGGAGATGTTAGAGCACTTGGTAAAGGTCTTGTATTCTCTTCGCTACTTGCTTTTACAATTGGAACTCAAGCAGTGCCTTACTTTACTCCTGCTGAAGTTGGTTATAGCTTAGCAAAAGATGTAGCAAACATCATAGCAAAAACGCTTGGTGTAGAAACTCCAGAGATACTTGATGAGAAGAATTTAGGTTATGCTATAAGCAAGAGAATATTAGGTTCATTTGGTATAGAAGTGCTTGACCCACAATCAAAATACTACCTTTTTGAAGCATCTGGAAGAGAAGTAGCTAAATATCTTGCGGGACAAGACTTGATTGGAGATAATAGGGCTTGGAATATTGTAGCAAGAGGTTTGAATATCTTACGTATGCTAACAAATGTAAGCGAGGCTGGACTTGTTTCACCCGGTGCAATGTCTTACGATTTAACACTGTTCTCTCCAATAATTGAACTTGGTAAAAACCTTATCAAAGAGTTGTGGTCTGTAGAACGTGGAGATAAGACTTACGGTGATGTGCTTATGAGGGTGCTACCAAATCTCATCCCAGCAGGTCGCAGAATGCTTGCCTTGATTGAAGGCAAACCGCTTGTAAAAAGCAATTACGGAGAGGTAAGAGAGTTTTATGGTGTAGGTAAAGAACTGTCTGAAAAAGACTTCTATACCACAATTGGACTTGCTTGGTATCTTGGATACTTGGCAACATTTTACGATGGTGTATTTACAAACTTTTTCTTTGACAGTTTAGCCAACTGGTTTGATATAGAACCTGAAAAGTTCAAGAGACCAAAAGAAACTGAATACTACAAGGTTATCAATCTAAGAGACATTAAACAACTACAAGACGCCAACCAGTTGAAGTATATGATTGCTATGTTCAAACATTTAGACGATGAAGGTAAGAGGTTTATGCTTGATAGAATGCATAGGCTTGTTGAAAACAGTTTAACTAATAGGTCTAAGAACTTGGAAACGATTCTAAAGCATTTTGAAAAAGATTTTGAAAAGAAGGAAGAGATACTGAAAAATTACGTTGAGTTTTACAATTTCGCAAGACAGTATCTCACTCCAGAAAGCCGAGCATATCTTGACCAAAGAGTAAAGTTGCTTATAGATATATACAGAATAGCTAAGCAACAGCGAGGAGGTGAAGATGAATGAGGTGTTGTCAATATTTAACTCAATGTTTAATGTAGTTAGTTTTGTGCTTGTAGTATTGCTTATACCATTGGTGAAGTTTTTGTTTGATTTGCGGTTGAAAATTGAACGAATTGAAGTTATGCTAGACATAATTTTGAAAGACATAGATAAACTAAAAAAGGAGATTTGGGATGGAGAAAAGGATAAGGATTAAAGTTGATAATGTTGTGATTGAAATGCCAGAAAGTGTAGCTTTACAAAATCCGTATTACAGGATACTGCTACAACAAGGTAGCATGGAAATGCTTCAGCCAGAAGTTCAAACGCCTTCTTCTGATACGGAGAAAGAAGAGAAGCAGGGTTCTGTGGGTATTTCCAAACAAACTTTACCTCATAAAATCCAGCAGAGAGGTAGGAGGAAAAAGGAGGTTGAAGAGAAATAACAATAAAATCTGGAAAACCTATAAAGACTGTGCTGTAAAGTTTGATTGACTTAGCAAAAACTTTGCTTTTGAGAAGCCTATAGATGTCTTTTTCTCTCTTTGCTTTGAACTTAAACTCTACTTGATAAACTTTTCTCAAGTCTCCTAACCTCCCTTTGTTTTAAACCAAGCACTTTTGCAATAATTTTGTAAGGCACACCAAGTTCTCTTGCCTTACGAATATATTCAATTTTTTGTTCATCAGATACAGTCCTAAGTTTTTTCCTGAGTGCCTGAGTTTTACCACCTGACCTTTCAAGCTTTTCTTTCCAAAGAATAGGTGCAATATTACAAGGATAGTCTCCTACAATATCCGCAATTTCGTTGATTGTCAGGTAAAGTTCAGCGTAAAGCTTTTTTACAAGTTCTTCAAGACTTTTCCCACGTATCTCCCACATTTGGCTGCTCCACCTCAAGTTTTATTTTAGCAACCCTATTACCAAACTCTTCTGCTTTTTCAAGACACCAATCCCACGCTTCTTCCATCTTCTCTTTAATCAGCTTAGCTAAGTCTTGTGCTTCTTTACTGTCTGCTTCCACCACTATCTCATCATGCACAAGATTAACTATCTTAAGGTCTGGTTTTGCTTCCTTGAGTAATACTATAGCTTTCTTGAACAGTTCCGCACCACTGCCTTGTATTTGATAATTGAGTAAGTCTTGTGGTTTCCACGCACGATATGTTCTGTTAAGCCATGTTTCGTTATCCACATACTCGTTGTATTTAAAACGTTCATATGCTACTTGATGCTGTTCTGCGATTTTTGTATAATACTTCTTCCACTTTCTGACTATTTCATATGCTTGTTCCTCTGTCATATTAATACCATTCGTTATACAATATTCTGCGAAACCTTTTGGTGCAATACCATAAATAAGTCCAAAATTCGCAGATTTTCCAATTTGCCTTTCCTCCTTGCCTACCTCTTCTATGTTCTTTTCAAACAGTATTGATGCGGTAAGTTTGTGAAGGTCTATGCCTTGCTTAAATGCCTCAATAAATTCAGATTCATTCCAGATTACCCCTGCAAGTCTTAACTCTATCTGAGGAAAATCTGCAGTAATAAGCCTTTTGTCTTCTGTATCAAAGCCTATGAATTGTCTAAGTCTGCGTGGTATCTGTTGGAGATTTATATCGGAGCAAGACATTCTGCCTGAGGGCGCCGTTGTAGTAAAGAAGTTGCCATAAACTCTACCACCACTTCTTTTAGCTATATCATAGAGGTCTTTTGCGAAAGCAAGAGATTTCTCCACTTGTCTTGCTTCAAGCACCCTTTTAGCCATTTCGTTGCCTTGCAAGGCTAAATCCATCAACACATCTTTTGAAGAACTATCTACTCTAAAGAATTTCGCAGTTTGTTTTGGAGAGTTGTAATTGAACGGTATCTCTTTTTGCATCTGATTGCGAAGTTGAGTTAGTCTGTGTATTTCTTCTTCTAAAGCTTTCAATTTCACTGGCATACCATTTTGCGATGTTTCTACTACAATCTTTTGTGCTTGTTGGTCAAGCTGATAAACAAGACTGTTAAGTGTGCTTGATGTTAGCTGTTCATAAAGCAAGTGTGGTATGTATGCATCAAGTGAAGCATAAAGAAGTTGTTCGTTGCTAAATGAATGAAATATGTTGTTTTTAAAAGTCTCACGGATTTTTGTCTTGTCCATCGGATATTCTATACCAAGCAAATCTCGTGCCACATCATCAAGCCTAAAACCTTCACCCTTGGTTCCGTTTTGCTTAAACCTTTCATAATGCTGAACTTTTATTGCAAGCTGAACATCCACAATCTTTTTGTCTCTAAGTTGTTCGTATGTGTAGCCAAGAGCCCTTAAGTCAAAATCAAGACCCCAACCTCTTATTTCTGAGAACTTTAGAAGCCACTCTTTGAACCTTGTTGGTTTTTCTTTGAGAAGGTTAAGGCAATAAACTTTACGTTCGAAGTGTGGTTGATAGATGCTTGCAAGGACTGGTCTATCTCCGTCTGTTTCCAAATCAAAGTAAATTGGTTCGTTGAATTTTGTTGGTATTTCATCAACGCTATCGCAAAGTACTGGTTCTACTAAAGCTTTTGGTTGAGGTTTAAGAATTGGTTTTGGTATATTCATCCTCTTAGGTAGAGATAGTCCATCCTCTCCTGTAAAGTGTTTTTCTAACTCATCTTCTTCCTCGTTGTCTTCATTTTCTTTATTTTCGTAATCAAACTCTTCTACTGGTGGTAAATTATCGTTTGGTGGTGTATTATCGTCATCATCTCCACTTGGTAAGTCTTCATCTGGTGGTGTATTATCACCGCCATTGTTATCTATAAAATCTTTCAAATCCTCAAACTTAAAACTTTCTACAAAAAGATTGTGCAACCTGCGTAGTCCTGCTTCACCATGTATAGAAAGCATAAGTTCTGTAAAAACTTCAAGAATGCTTTTGTAGAATTCTGGATGGTGTTCTTTGATATAGGTTAGTCTTTCGTATTCACGAGTAACCATACCTTCAAACCAAGCTGGATTACGTCCTTCTACAAAAATTGAACCAAGATAAACAAAAGCTTTTTTGTTTTCATAATACTTCATAAACAACAACTTCAAATACGGTTCAATATCTGTTGTTGGGACTTGCACACCTGCAATATCAATAAGTTTTTTTATTGTCAATCCTCTAATTGTAGTTTTCTTTATCGGATTATTAGATGCATTGTAAAGCCCATCCGCAAGATCTCTCAGATAATCAATGATTTTGTTTAGCTTACTCTCTTCTTTTGGAAGAAGAGTATCATAAAACTTTGCAAACACATTACGAATATACTGCTCAAGTATAACAAAAACATTAGCTTTTTCCTCATCAGACAAACCAAGAAACTCTAAAAACACATGAATTGACGCATAAATAAGCTTCAAGTGATTGTCAAGAGACTTCACAATTCCGCGCAAAACTTTTGACCTTTTTTTGTCAAATTCATTTCTAAGGATTTCAACATCTTTATAATACTGAGCTAAAGCTTCTATATCTACATGATTTTCTATGAAATCAATGAGTTTAAAAATGTAACCGTGGTTGTATTTGAGAATCGGTAATATCTCGTTTGTGTAAAATTCTACCAAAGCAGTGTTTTTTTGCTTTGGTAACTCATCAACATCAAGCACTATGCTTCTACGATAGAGACCTTCTCTGTTTTTACAAAGAACCTCTACAGCTAATGCGTTCTTTTCGCCACTAAACACAACAGGAACCTGAATTGGGCTAAATCTCTCGTATGCAGTATCTTTTGAAGCCTCGTTTGCTATTGCATATATCATGTTCGCTATTTCTTCCTCTTTGTCTTTTCTCATCCTAAATTCATCAAGTGGAAGAGGCATGCCAATATTTCCAAATTCTCTGAGAATCTTTGCCGTTGTGGTTTCAGTAATTTGTATAACCTGTGGTGTGCCATACAGTGCGGATGCAATACGAAGTCTTGTAGTTTTACCTGTTGTAGTAAAACCACGTAAAAAGATTAGCACATTTGGTTCTGAGCTGGCTACAAACTTATCTCTGAAATACTCTTTCGTGATGTGTGAAATGAAGTGTCCGAGTAGTATAAGCATAATTGGATCTTTTGCTTTTACAACTCTGCGATACGCGTTTTTCCACGCTTCAAAGGAACCATTGACAATTGGTATGTAGTAGTTAAGTCTGTTTGTTCTATCCGACCACATGTAGAAATTCAAGTCTTCTGCCCTAAATGAGTCCATGTTTGCTACTACCATATCCCACTTTCTCTTCAAATCGTTATATTTGTAGCCCGCCTTGTCTATTTCTCTCACTCCTCTTGCAAGTTGGAAAAGCGTAAGATAGTTCGTGAGAAGTTTCTTGAAAAGCTGTTGATTGTAGAAAGTCAAAACTATAAACTCGCTAAAATCTGTATTTGCTGAAGCAGTAAGGACATAAGGAATAAACTCGTATTTATCTCTGTAGAAAATTTTGATGTATTTTTCCTTGCGGTTTGGTTTATTGTAAAGCACCACGTCTTCTATTTTGAAGAGTTCGCAAACAGGCTCGTTTGTGTCTTCTTTTACCCAAAGGTTTCGTTTTTCATCTACTTTGAAACCTTCCAGCCGTGTCTCAAGATAAAAGAGGTCTTTAAACCAGTTGGAGATTAGTTTTCTCTCTCCATATTCATCAAATATCCACCTTGCATATTGACAGTTCTTGCATTTTTCATCTGCGTCCACTACACGTCTATGCACAAAAGAACAAGAGAAATAAGGCAAGGTTTCTCTATCTTTAAGCATCCATTTCAGAGTATTGCGAAATTGTTGTTCCGGTGCAATTACTACTTTACCTTTCCAAAATTTTGATTTTTGAAGAAACTCCTGTTTGTATTCCTCTTTTTGCGTAAGAACATACAAAAACGCATACTTCCAAGACAAAATAAACCACTCGTTGTATGTATGCGTTTCCCACTTTTCTTCTAAACTTCTTATTACAGGACACGCATTCCAAAGTGTAAGTGCCAATCCTTCCGATATTTGAGAAATTGGTATTCTGCTATATTCTCTTCGTTTAACAGGAAGCCCGTTTATCAATATATCAGTATCGTAGTATTTGTTCATTTCTTCAAGAAGTTCTTTTTTCGTATAAGGTTCCCGTAATTCGTAAATTTCGTTGCTGTATCTTGTTGCAATACTGTATGTGTGGTCTATCTTATCTGCGTGTTTGCGAAGATTTGACTTAAGATCTTCAACGTAGCTGTGTATCATGTAAAGAATTTCTTTATCATCACATTCTATAAAATCCTGCGTTATGTAGAAGATATGCCAACCTTTAATAGTTCTAAGAATGTGTGTTGGTTGTATAGGTAACAATTCTCTGTTATTGACAATCTCAAGTATTTGGTCAAGCTTTAATGGTTCGTCTATGTCAATTCGTATAGCTACCTTTGTCCGCTTAAAAAAGTCTTGTGCATTTCTTTTTTCAGCAAAAAGTGAAAGATAATACCTGTTGCGTTCTCTTGCGAGTTTGCAATATTCTTCAAACTCTTCTACCCACTTTTCCTTGTTTGTTTCATTCCATCTGAGAAAAGCGTCCTTTATCTCCTTGAGTTCTATACCTTCAGGTGTTTGTGTTAGAACAAGCACATAATCTGGAAAAGTATAACCATACTCATCCTCAACTATCAAACCTATCTTGACAAGCAGTTCAAAAAATGATATACTCCTCATAGCTGTTCCTCCTCCTTCTCCTTTTTTATTATACCACGAAAATATTCACAATGCTTCTTGTAATGACAAAACTGACAGTAGCCAGTCAAAAGTCCTGTTGGTGGAAACTCTTGAACCTCAAGCAGTCTTGCTACAGATTTTACAATAGCCAAAACCTCTCGCTTTGGTATAAGCTGTATCTGAAACGTCTCAACTTTGTCTGGAAAAACATAGTGTATGTGATAAGTGTCTGCATCATCCGTGAGAGAGTAGACTGAAAGCTGAAAAACATGTTTGAAGTCTGGAAGCGGTCTGTCGTGTCTCGTAGTCTTAAGTTCTATCATCTTGCGTCTTTGTGTTAAAATGTCAATGTATCCAATAATAATTACATCATCTATCTCAAGTTGAAACTCTTTTTCCGTTGCAAGCACGCCTTCTTCCGCTATCCTCTCAAGCGTGCTTTCGTAGGTATTGTAGAATTGAATAGCTTGTTTAAGCACATCTGGTGTATGCCCGTCTTGTTCAAAAAACTCTTGTGTAACTATACCGATTGCTTCTTCTTTTGTGTGTCCTTGAAGTCTCAATTCAACCATTCTGTGAAATATAGAACCCGTTTTCATAGCTGGTGTTTCCTCCTTCATTTGAAGTCTTAATTGCAATGCATACGGACACCTTGAAAAGAGAAGTATCTGCGATGCTGAAACAGTTATCGGTCTTGGTTCCACATTTCAAGCCTCCTGCGTCCTTCTTAAATATTCTACTACATTTCGTTTGCTTTTCAAGATACGTAGCACTGCTTTGTCAATTCCGTTTTGAACCAAGTAATAGACAACCACTTTTTTGTCTTGTCCTGTCCGATAAACCCTACCTATCGCTTGTTCAAGGTCTGTATATTTTAGAGGCAACGATGCAAAAATAATATTTTTGTAATTCCGCTGTAGGTTTGCACCCTCTCCCATTGCATATGTGGAAACAATTGGTTTATCCTGCTTTGTTATAACTTGCATCCGATACTCCGTAGGTGTTTGACCAGTAATGCAATACACCTTGTTCTCAAACCTCTCCTTAACTTTATTCACAAACTCTACAAACAAGCTAAAAACAATCGTATTTGGATTTTCAGACAAAAAGTCAATCACAAACTCAAACTTTTCTTTTGTCAAAGCTGAAGCACGATACTCTTTTATGAAATTTGCAAGTTCATAGTTGCTAAGTTCGTATTCTAATTCAACTGGTTGTAATTCAACAGTAATTTCTTGCAACGGTGGTAGTTCCAACACATCCTCCCTTCTTACAACGTGAGCATATTTTTCAAACCATTGCTTTAGTTCCTGCTTAAATTCAGGTCTCAACAAACCTCGCGGTTTAAAATACTCATCAAGTTCGAAATAAGCATTTATAAATTGGCTGTAGCTTTTGTATTTTTGGAACATTTCATCCCATGGATTTATCACTTTAAGCTGAGCATAGATTTTATGAAACATGTCTATTGGAGTTCCTGACAAAAGCAAAACTTCTTTGATTTTTCTTTCTATGCGTAATTGTATTGCTTTACGCGTCCATTGTGTTTTGGTATAACTCAAACGATGAGCCTCATCAAAAACTACTAAATCAAATTTGCTAAAATCGTTTATCTTATCTCTGAACCACTCATAAGTAACAATCTCAATGTTTATGTTGAAGTATCTGTTATCATGTAACCAAGACTGATGTGCTGATTTCGGTGCCACTACTAAAACTCTATTAAAACCATGATATTTACATATGGCTAAAGCACCAGCAGTTTTGCCACAACCCACTTCCCACGCAAGATACTTTTTCCGTGGGAACAGGTTGACAGCCTGTTCTTGGTGTTTAAAAAGTTTGATTTCCGACATGGTTTGTGATATATTATATTTTACTTCTACCATGGCAACACCTCCTTAAGGGTTCCCAGCACCGCAAGGGTGCTGGGTTTAAATCAAAGTTCAAGAGGTGTATCGTCTAAATCGCTGTCAGTTGTGTTTTTGAAAAGTGAGTTATTGTATTGTGTTCTAAACCGCTCAAATTCGGACAGGTACTCATAAGCCACTTTAAGAACATCATCAGAAACAATCTCAACAGACTTCACAGACACTACTTTTGGTTCAGACCATATTTTCATACCACTTTTTTGCTTTACCAACTTCACATCTAACTGATGCCCAGTCAAAGTTAAGATGTTTTCTTCCCTCATGAAATTAATCAGCACTTTCAACGCCGACCTCTTTGCCTCCCACACTGCCCTTAGTAATTCTTTTGAAACTATTACAATAGGAAGAACCCACGAGTTAATCACAGAGAATTCAGCTTCATCCAGTCTCTTCAATGCTTCAGCAAGCAGGTTTCCTGTAAATACTCCATTCATGCTATACAATACCAGAGCCTTAGACCGTTCCCTTGGTGTATAAATTTGCGATTTGAGAACTAAATTTCCGTTTGAATTAAATACCGTAGTTTGCATATACACCTTCACAACAAATAATGAAATCTGGTTTCCAAGTTCTTGTCCCTCTAACACCCATACAGTTTTATCGTGGTCTATTTTTAACTGCGGTGTTGGGTAGCTTAAAACTTGAGTAGAGCTTTGCTTTACTTCCTCTTGCAAAATTTGTTTCCAAGCGCTTCTGATGTCTTGCATGGCTACACCTCCTTTTTAGATTTCATTTCTAACTAGATATTTTGCTATCAACTCAGCAAACTCTTGCACAACAACAATGTCTTTCTTAAGTTGCTTGTAGTCATACACAAACTCAAGTAGCTCATAAACAAAATCTCGTGTCTCATCTGGCTTAAAACCTATCTGTAGTTTTTGTTCTAACTCCTGCCTAATACGATAAACTTCAACAGTAGAAGAAGCTTCAAGTAGCTTAGTAATATAGCTTGGGTTCCTCCTCATGGCAACACCTCCTCATTGGTTTTGGTGTATTTGGTGTATTATATTATACCACAAATTTTGAAACTTGTCAAGTAGTTTCTGATGAGTAGCAATCCATACACCACGCCTGAGTTCTATTGGTAAAGAAGCGTACCAATCTCGCAGTTCTGGGTAGTGTCTGAAATTAAGAAATACTCTGACCGCCTCACCAAGCTTATACCTCTTATATTCGTATTCTCTAATAGTCCATGCCCTAATTTCATCAGGTTTGTTTTTCAACTCCTGCAAAACAGACAGAATAACTTCACTACTGAAAAAACCCTGTTTATAAAGTTCCGCTATTCTACCAAATAAGTAGAATGTCAAATTAACAGCTGGTTCTTTAAGTTCTTTTTTCTGTAGTTCGTGTAGTTCAATAGTCTCAAGTTTTTTGTTCACCCAGTAATGCAGCCACCTCTTGAATTGTTTCGGAAAGTCTAACCATTTCTTATGTAATTCCACATCGTCAGTATAAATGACTTTCCAAATAGCACCTTTCAATTCTTCTCTTACCGTCTCTTCAGGAACGTTTATTATGTCTTCTTCTTTCATAGCTAAGACCCTTTTTATGGCTTCTCTCGTTGCATCCTGAAGCTGGCTTCCAAACTCTCTGATGTGTTCTTCTTTAATATAAGTGGCTATCTCGTAATACTTTTCTGTAATGCCTCTAAACTTCCTCATGGCTTCACCTCCTGCAGTAGTTTTTCGTTAAGTTTCTTAAATACTGCGTATTGCTGAGTTATTGGTGTGAAAAAGAAAAAATCTCGTAAATCTTCATCTTTTGTGGTCAAATAAACCCGCTTTCTGCCTCGTTTCTGTTGTTTCAATCTTCTAACTTCATCAAGAGTTAGAGGTTCTGGTTGTTCTCGAAGAATTTCTCTTAGCAAAGCTTTCACCACCGCCGAGTGAGGCAGTGGTGAAATATCAAAGAAGAGGGGCACCGACTTTTGAAGCTTTGTCTTTTGTCCTTGCATGGTTTACACCTCCTTAAGTTGTTTTCTTACCTCATCAAAATTTTCAAACAGCCAGTCCAAATAGTGCTTATCTAATATGTATCTTTCAAGATAAACAAAAGCATATTTTTTGTAGTAATCAAACGACTTATCCAGCATAGCATCAAACTTGTCTTTTATGATAGGCATTAGTTCATCACGAGTTTTTCTTTCAAATGGTAAATCCAACACTTCATAATGTAGTTCATCAATCAGTAAATGTAGCCAGTTATCCACATCTCTAACCAAATAATCTAAAGACTTAGCATCAGAAGTAAAAGGTTTTATTTCTCCATTTCTTTCAATATAAAAGCTAAGATTTGAAGCATTACGGTAAAGTTTAACAGTCTCGTTATACTTGTCTGACTTTAAAACAACTACAAGTTCAAGCATGGCAACACCTCCTGTTAGGTTTTATGCTAATATTATACCATAAACTTTTTCAATTGTCAAGTTCCTCTCGTTTCATAGAATTATACAGTAAAGAGGCAATAGTTAGCTGTTCATACCTCTTCCAAACAAGTTTTACAAACTCATTAATTGGTCTCAGGTTAGAAGTGTGCGGTGTTTTCCCTACATCTTCAACGACTTTTTGTGTAGTTTCTGGCTTGACTGTAGCAATGGGAATACTCATCTTCTCCAGTGCTTCACGGACTATATACACAAAGAAAGGCAAAGGTGCAAATGTGTAGTTTGCTATATAAATTCTTAGATTGCTTGGACTAAGACTTACATACTCCGTTAAAGGCACCGCATGGACAAGTCCTGTGTCTTCTATATCATAAACAAGAACATACTCTGCTGGACTTGTCAAAAGTTTTCTGACTTGATGGGGTTCAACAGACTTTATTTTGTCTGTAGTCTTGAATTCTGAAGTGTATTGTGATTTGTATTTTTGAAGTTCAGCTTTAAGTTTTTTAATTGTTTGCTTTACCGTTGCTTCAAAGTCAAACTCTCTCATGGCTAAACCTCCTTCAAAGTTTTACTC